>WNFP01000953.1_pt1 | contig 28255 bp, 25 predicted proteins | sample 5400201 | NCBI WGS metagenome assembly WNFP01 (sample SAMN13153355, study PRJNA577476) | soil metagenome | isolation source: 115 cm saprolite under Madrone tree | place: USA:California | collected 2016-06-14 | reverse complement strand
ATGCGGTCGGCCTAGTGAATGTGCTCGATATTTTGCTCGATAAACATCAGCCCCAATCGCTCAGCTGCTACATGCGGAGAGTGGTCACGGTCCAGGAAAACGAGCCGGCCGCGCGCGCGGTCCAGCGTTTACGCGCCGCCCGGCTTGGTCTGGCCGCGGTTGTCGATCAAAAAAGCAATTTGATTGGCGTTGTCACGAGTGAGGACCTGATCGCTCGCTTGGTGCGCGCCTAGAGCGGTATTATTCCTCAGCGGCGTCTGCAAGTTTCGCGATTCCATCGCGCGTTAATCGGAACACAGTCCATTCATCCAGCGGTTTCGCGCCGAGTTTGCGGTAAAATTCGATGGCTGGCTTGTTCCAATCGAGCACCGCCCATTCCATTCGGCCGCAACCGCGTTCGCGCGCGATTTTTGCCAAATAAATAAGCAGAGCGCGCCCGTAACCTTTGCCCCGATGTTCCGGCCTAACGAATAAATCTTCGAGATAAAGTCCCGGCCGGCCAAGCCAGGTCGAGAAATTGTGAAAGAAAACAGCGAAGCCAACTGCGGTTTCATTTTCAAATGCGAGCAAAACTTCCGCAGACGGTTTCTCGTCGAACAAAACTTCGACCAACCCGTTTTCGGTCGCAGTGACGTCGTTCGGCGCGCGTTCGTAGGTCGCGAGCGCGCGGATCAATTCGAGAATGACAGGGACATCGCCGCTGGTCGCGGGTCGAATCAGGAAATTCTCAGTTTTCATTTCGGCACCGGGTTGACCTGGTAGATTTTAAACTCGGAGGTCGCTTCCACGAGCGTTGATGTCGCCGCAACATGTTGCCCGAATTGCACGTAGCAATCGAGCCACCATGAAGTATTTGAAGTGAGCACAAGATAACTCGCGCCACGTTTTCTCAACTCTTCAAGATCGGCAATCGCCTGCGCGCTGTCTTTCGGTTCGCCATCGTAGATCCCATTCTTCTCCAAAAAATGCCAGCCTTTGCGTTCCGCATAATACAAAACCGTTGGGTCGCCGTTATCCGCGGCAACCACCAGGGCACTTGCCGGCGTCACGGTTTTTAATCTCAATCCGGCGTCGCGCAACGGAAGAGCGCTCGATTGATAAAATTTGCGCGCATAAACGAACGCGGAAAAACTGAACATGATTATCAAGACGATCGACAAGATAATCTTTGTCGCGCGGCTGGAAATTTTCGCGGCGATAAACGCGCACGCGGCGCCGGCAAACGCGGCGGCGATTGGCACGAGCGGCAATTGATACCACTGGTGGCGGTTCCCGTAACCAACGATCACGGTGAACAGAAGTATCGCCGCCAGCCACCACTGAAACATTCGCGCGCGAGCTGTCGATCTCGTGATCGACGCGCCGAGGCCTCCGAGAACAAAAACAAAAGGCGTGAGTGTCGAGGTGACGATTTCCTTCGCGATTTTCAGATACCACGCCGCGGACATGATCTGAACTCCACCTGCCCCGAAGAAATGGTGTGGATAAAACTGCGACGCGATTTGATAGGCATGTCCGTACCAAAGCGCGGAAGGCAAAAGGGCGATCGCCGCGAAAAACCACAAATCAGAGCGCTTAAACGATGAGGATCTGAAATGCTGAAATGCCAGGCACGCGAGGGGCGCGCCAATTAAAATGCTCGGCAACTTAATTAATATCGAAAATGAGATGAAAAACGCGCTCGCGAAGAATGATGTCGATCCTAGACGCCAGTCCGGTCCGCCAATTGGACGGACTCGTCCCGTGGCGAGCTCGGACTCGTCCATCCAGTGTTGAAAGAAATAGACCCCAATGATGGATAAAGCGAGCGATGGCATGTCGGGCATGAAACATCGGCCGGCCATGATGCCGACCGGCGCAAACCCATAAAAGAAAAGCGCCCACGTAGCCGCTGTCTCGCCGAAGATTTTGCGCACCAGCAAAAGGAAGAACGGCAACGAAACCGCGAATAGAATCAGCGCTTGAACGCGTCCAACCCATTCGTGGATGCCAAATATTTTGTAACAGATCGCGGCCAAGAACGGCAGGATCGGAAATTCGGTCCCGACATAACCGCTCTCATCACCCGCCCAATCGATTTGCGGGTGCGCGAAATGAAAACCGCCCTGGAAATAATTTCGCGCGATCGCGGCGACGTCGCTCTGCCGCCAGCTCCAATTGTCGAGGTAGGGTTGATCGATGCAAATCAACCGAACGGCCACCGCCAGGATCGACATCATAATCGCGAGTCGCGTCGCTCGTATCATGGATCGCCTCTTGACAAAGCATCGCGGCAAAGTCAATCGAGTAGCTGACCCTGAATGAAGACGGCGGCTTGCGCTCTTACGCTATGGCTCGGCTTTGCCGCGATCGGATTGCGCGCGCAAAACGAGCCAAATTTGATTCCGGACGTGGTCGATCCGGCGAAACTGATTCCGATTTTACCGGAAGCGCCGGCTGGTTGGACGGCGGAAAAGGCCGAAGGCTCGAGCGACGACGTTGGCGGATTCAAAATCACGAATGTCCATCGCGATTATCACAAAGGCGAAGCGGCTGAGGCGCCGAGAGCTTCGATCACTATTCTCGATTCCGTCGCAAATCCCGACTACGTGGAAGCGACAAGTGGAGCCTGGAGCCAAGCTAGCGAGACCGCGGAAGGTTACGGGAAACCGATCACGATTGATGGAAATCCCGGCCGCGAAGATTACGACAAGGAACGAAAACAGGCGTCGCTCTGGGTCATGGTGGCAAAACGCTATTTCGTCACAATCGAATTGCAGAACCAGGACCCGAAAGAATTGCAGGAGTGGATCAAGCGCGTTGACCTGAAAAAACTGGCCGAGATTAAAAAATAATCATTTCTTGGCCGCTTCGCCGGCCATAGGCACGAAACGCACCGGCAAAATGGCGCGCTCTGCCATTTGGCCCTCCTTTTTCTCGAGCAAAAAGAGTTGCTGATCGATTCCGCTGCCGACCGGGACGATCATGCGCCCGCCTTCTTTGAGCTGTTGCGTCAACGGCTGCGGGACTTTGTCTGGCGCGCACGTCACGATGATGGAGTCGAACGGCGCGACTTCCGGCCAGCCTTGGTAGCCGTCACCGATTTTCACATGAGCATTTTTGTAATCAAGCCGAGCTAGTCGCGCCGAAGCCTCTTTCGCGAGCGGCTCGATGATTTCGATTGTGTAAACATCTTTCACCAGCTCGGCCAAAACCGCCGCCTGATAACCTGAACCGGTGCCAATTTCGAGAACACGATCTGTCGCCTTCGGATGCAACTGCTCGGTCATGAACGCGACGATGAACGGTTGCGAAATCGTCTGATCGTGGCCGATTGGAAGCGCGCCGTCGGAATAACTCTGCGCCCGCAAATTTTCGGGGACGAATTCTTCCCGCGGCACTTTCGCCATCGCCGCCAGGACGCGCTCATCATGAATGCCGCGCGGCTTGAGCTGTTCCTCCACCATCCGCTGTCGCTCGGCCGCGAACTCCGACGGCGAATTGACCTTTTGATGACAGCCGGTCGCCGCCAGAACCACAGCCAACAGACATTGCAAAATTCGTCTCATTCTAAAATAAAACGCAGCAGCGCTGCCATTTCGATGCCACAAATTCTTCGTGTCCTCGCCGTTGTTCATGGTTAATTTCACCGGCCTTTCAATGAACGAGTCTTTGTCATTCCGAGCGAAGTCGAGGAATCTCTTACTACTTCCGTGAACGAAAACCGCAAAACTTTAGAACAACGCGGGCAGATGACCGACATCGAACGTCTGCGTCATTCCGTGTCGCACGTCTTGGCGACTGCGATTTTGAAGATATGGCCCGAGGCGCAGTTCGCCGCCGGGCCGCCGGTCGAGAACGGTTTCTATTATGATGTCGATCTTCCGCACCGGATTTCGCCTGACGATTTCGAGAAGATCGAGGCGGAGATGAAAAAGGAGATCAAAGCCAACCATCCGTTCGAGCGCACAGAGGTGTCGCGCGACGAAGCGCTCGAGCTTGGGAAAAAAGGCCGGCTCGCCGCGCTGAGCGATCGCGATCAGCCAAGCAAGTTCAAGATCGACATCATCGAAAACATTCCGCCCGGCGAAAAGATCTCGCTCTATCGCAATGGCGACTTCATCGATCTCTGCGCCGGCCCGCACGTAATGCGCACGGGAAACATCGGCGCGTTCAAGCTCACGACTGTGGCTAGCGCTTATTACAAAGGCGACGAGAAGAATCCGCAGCTCCAGCGCATTTACGGCACGGCGTTCAAAACGAAAAAGGAGCTCGATGATTACTTCGCGATGCTCGAGGAAGCGAAAAAGCGCGACCATCGTAAGCTCGGCCGCGAACTGGAAATTTTTGTTCTGGACGACGACGTCGGACCCGGCTTGCCGATGTGGCTGCCGCGCGGCGCAGCGATGATCGATGAATTAGAGAAGCTCGCACGCGAAACTGAATTCGCTGCCGGTTATCAACGCGTCCGCACTCCGCACATCGCGAAGGAGAGTCTTTATCGCAAGAGCGGTCACCTCCCCTACTACGCGGAGTCGATGTTTCCGCCTATGCAGCTGAAGCTCGATCCTGAACAGGAAAAAGAGCTGATCATTTTGGAAAGCCAAATCCCAGATTGGGAGGTTGAGTCTGAAAAGATGCTGGAAGTAGACATTGAAGAAGGACGACGCATGGCGAGAGGTGTACGGACAAGTGCCCGAGTGCTCGAAAACACGAAGCAAAGACGAGACGCCCTTCTTGCCGCGAACCGCTATTACCTCAAGGCGATGAATTGTCCGCATCATCACAAGTTGTTTGCGGCGGTGCCGCGCAGCTATCGCGATTTGCCGTTGCGGCTGGCGGAGTACGGGACCTGTTATCGCTACGAACAGAGCGGCGAGTTGATCGGTCTGATGCGGGTGCGCTCGATGCAGATGAACGATGCGCACATTTACATGACACCGGAGCAGTTCGAGACCGAGTTCAACGCCGTCAACGAAATGTATCTGAAATATTTCAAGCTCTTCGGGATCGAGAAATATCTGATGCGCTTCTCCACGCACGACCCGTCGAAGCTTGGCCAGAAGTTTGTCGACGAACCAGAGCTTTGGAAACAAACCGAAGTAATGACGAGAAACGTACTAAAGAATTCCGGGATCAACTACGTCGAGGTTCCGAACGAAGCTGCGTTTTACGGACCGAAGATCGACGTGCAAGCATGGAGCGTGATCGGCCGCGAATTTTCGATCGCGACCAACCAGGTCGATTTCGCGCAGCCGCGCCGCTTCAATCTTGTTTACAAAGACAAGGACAACACCGAGAAAACGCCGCTCTGTATTCATCGCGCGCCGCTCGGCACTCATGAGCGCTTCATTGGGTTTTTGATCGAGCATTACGCCGGCAATTTCCCACTTTGGTTATCGCCCGAACAGGTGCGCATCCTCACCATCGGCGACGACGCGAAGCTGCTCGATTATTCGATGTCGATCTTAAAGGAGTTGCGCGCACACCAGGTCCGCGCCGAGATCGACAAAAGTACCGATCAGATAAACGGCAAGATCCAGCGCGCCGAGCAAATGAAAGTCCACACCATGTTCGTGATCGGCAAACGCGACATGGACGCCGGTGCGGTCAGTGTCCGCGTCCACGGCCAAGGAAATCTCGGCGCAAAACCCCGCAGCGAGGCGATGGCCGAGATTCTATCGTCAATTAAAGAGCGGCGAGCTTAGTGCTTTTCTGAGTCTGGCTTGGGCTCGAGATATAGTCGCTGGGTATTCGTTAATAAAATAGTCATGGGCATCATGCGTTTTGCCAGACGCGATCTTTTCTTTCGGTTTGCCGTGCGTTTTCGCCATCTCCTTGATCGCCATAGCGACGAACGCGTTCACGTCTTCAAACTGCGTGCTTGCGATCTTGGCATACATGATCGTTTTGGCGTCCGCCCAGGACGAACCTTTCGGGTAAAGCACGCAGGGCAAACCTTGTTCGACACCGGCCTGATTATCGAGCACCCATCCCTCCGGCGCAGCGATGTTAAAGGCTGCCTTCGGTCCATAAACAATTCCGCCGCGGTAATTTTCTTGCGCGGAGATCGAGACCATTGCGAAAACCACGCAACATAGGCAGCCGACAACAATCGGGCTCTTCATAAGGCGGAGATTGAGAAATTCTTAAGTGCAGTGTCAAGCGATCTCCAGATACAATTCAGATATGAAAAATCGCATTCACGTCCAGATCCTCACGATGTCGATCTTGTTTGTAGCTCCGGCCTTCGCGGCCAATCCGTTTCTCGACGCCAAGGATGACAGGCCGGTCTCGGCCAATTTTCGCGGGACGGAATGGAATGACGAAAATATTCAGGGCGAAATCCCACTGACCGCACGAATGATTACGACCCGCATCGCCAGTATGTCGTGGGGCGCAATCTTCAAAATCGAATTTGTCGATCTAAAGTCGCGGGCCAAGCAGCGTCGCGAGATCCCGCCACAATATTTCATCGCCACCGACGATCGGATCGTTCTGCTGAACGAGGAAAACAACGACGCGGCCGCCAAGAAAATTTCCGCGATGGAAAAGCCGACCGCATTCGAAGAGGGCGATGTCCGCGGAATAACGAGTGGCAAGTTGAAGCACGAAGGGGGTCCGTGGACGACAACAATCGAGATAAAAGGCGACGAATGTATTTATCTGACCAGTCACGATTCAGGTCATTTCGGAAAGTTTGTCTGGAAGAAAGGCGTCGGGCTGATCGAGCATTCGAGCGGTTACGGCGCGATGAAGGACGGTTTCCGGCTTAAACGTCTCCGACAAAAAGGCCGTGACTTTGATTGAAGACCGGCAGTAAAAGAGAACAACCAGCACTAAGATGAAAACGAAAGTTGGCGGCAAAATTCATTTCTTATTCGCATTGTCGCTCTTGATCGGCGTTTCAGTCGTTTTCGCGCAGAACGATCCGCAAGCCGTCCTGGCCAAAAAGCAGGCTGAGTTAGATCGACAACGCATTGAGCTGGAAAGGAAGAGTCTCGAGCTGCAACAAAGGGAGCTCGACCTTGAGAGAGCGCGGCAAGAATTCCAAGCCCAGCAGAGCGGCCGTTCGCTCAGCATGAATCTTTCCGGTGACGTGCTCTTTGATTACGACAAAGCGGTGTTGCGGCCGGAAGCCGAACAGACGCTCAAGAAAGTCGCGGTCGTGCTATCGCAATTCCCGGAGAGCCAAGTAACGGTGGAAGGTTACACCGATTCCAAAGGAACGAAGGCGGCCAACATGCAGCTCTCGCGCGAGCGGGCGCAATCGGTGAAGAATTGGCTGGTCAAGAACGGTGGCGTGGTCGCGACAAACATCGCGACGAAAGGCTACGGCGAACAATATCCGATAGCCCTGAACAAAAATGCTGACGGCAGTGACAACCCGCTCGGCCGTGCGTTGAACCGACGCGTCTCAATCGTCGTCGAAAAGTCGACCTCGACGCCAAGGCCTTGACCGCTGGCTCTATTCTTTTCCGCGAATTCTCTTTAGGTCGCAATCCTTAGCGTTAATGCGCCAGCATTTGCCCTTTCTTCTGATCCTTATCGGAATGGCGATAGTGCGTTTCGTCATTTTGTTCGTCTCGCAAACTCACCTGACAAGTGATGAAACGATCATCGGGTTGATGGCGAAGCACATCCTCGAGGGCCGTTATTTTCCCTTTTATTTCTACGGCACCTCTTACAACGCGTCCTGTGCATGGGAAGCATACCTTGCTGTCATCCCATTCGCGATCGCCGGTGTCGGCGTTGTCGCACTAAAAATACCGACGGTCCTGTTGTCGCTCGTTTGTCTCACTCTCTTCTATATGATGACAACGCGGCTCTATCCGGTCCGCGTGGCGACATTGGCCAGTCTCATCTTCGCGCTCTGGCCAGGGCTACTGAAAGGCGTCGGGCTGGTCGAGCACTCGAGTGGTTACGGCGCGATGAAGATAAACGCTCCTTTTTCTGCCGCGCGATGACGAATGGGCGTATCAGTTACGGATTGATTCTGGCCTACGGCGCGCTGTTTGCGTTTGCGCTCTTTCTTTTTTTCTACCACTTGGACAACCGGCTCCTCTGGGGAGACGAAGCGGAAACGGCGTTGTTGGCAAAAAACGTTCTTCGTTTCGGCATTCCAGTGACGGTCGATGGCATTAATCACATTACGGTCTTGGGTAACCTTCGCGATGAGAATGCCGCACACGTTTGGACCTGGGCGCCATGGCTACAGGACTATTTGGTCGCTGGAATGTATGCTCTCTTTGGCGCGAGCACTTGGACGAGTCGCGCTGCCTTTGCCGCAATCGGCTGGTTCAGTGTCCTTCTGCTCGCGCATCTAAGTTATAAAATATATCGAGATCACCGAGTCGCTCTCGGCAGTGTTGTTCTTCTTGCAACTTCCGAGATATTTCTTCTGCACTCCCGTCAATGCCGTTACTACTCAGTCACTGTTTTTGCCGAAATCCTGCTCGTCTATGGCGCTTTTGAACTTCTTGCCAATAGTAAACGAGCCACTTGGTTTCTGGCCTCTACGCTGATCCTACAATTTTACACGAACTTCATCGTTGCTGCCGCCAATCTTCCGCTGCTGGTCGCGTTAAGTTGGTTCGCTTGGAAGGAAAAAAGAGTTCTTACTAGACTGACCATAGCGGTTGGAGTCTTTGCGCTAGCGGCGTTGCCCTGGGTGGCGTATGCCCGCCCGTGGCAGCAATCGCGAGCGATCATTCACGAGAATCCAGTGTCAGAAGCTCTGTATTACTGCACGGAATGGCATTTCCACTTTCTTCCGTGGATTATTCTGCTGCTCCCAGCAGTTAACCTGTTTACAAACGCGCACCGCCCACAAGCTTCTACCACAGTACTAGTCCGGCCGCTGGAGCAATCGCTCTCAGTACTGCTTGTCGGCTATTTCCTCATCCTCTTAGTGCCACCCTCAGAACTACGGTACTTATTGCCCCTTCTGCCGGTCGGCTGTTTACTCGTGGCGGCAGGGTTATTTCGTTACTTGCCGTCGCCGATTCTGGCTACTGCAGTGATCGCGCTCCAGGCGACAACGAATTTGATAGCGGTCGCCACAACATTCGGATTAAATCGAGAGCACCCGTGGCGTGCGCCGCTGTTTCAGTTCATTGGAGGATTGAACGAAGCTTACGCGGACCGCTTCTCGGACGTTCGGGATTTCTTTTCCAAGGAGGCACACCCCGGACAAAGCGTGTGGGCGCCAGATCCGGAATTCCCTCTAATCTTTTATATGAGGCTGAAAATCATCGACGGACGCTTGGAAACACCGGACAGCTTGCCCGATTGGATTTTACCGCAGAGTGCGTCTGGGTTACTGGAGCAGCAAGCCCTTAAAATACCTGATTCGATAAAGCCGTATTATGATACTATTTTCATCCGCGTGCACGACTCAGATCGGTTTGATAAGGTTCCGGAACCAGACTGTTATCAGTATCAGTCAACTCAGAGATTCACTGATTTCCTAATTTATCGGAAGAGAATATGATATTGACTGTTTCGCAATTGCAGGTCAACGCGCCGGCCTTTTCCAGCCGGTATAACTTCTTCCATCGCCGGTAGCGGGACGACGCGTTCTATTTTCTTTTCCGTTTTCGGGTCGGCAAATTTTTGCGCTTGGTCTTGGCCACTCTCCGGAGTTCTTTTCGGCTCATCGATTTATACATGCTTCTCGATGCGCCGCGCAGTGAAGACTTCGACCGCTTACCGCGCTTGGCCGCGAGCGCCGCGCCAGCCGCCATTTGTTGTTTCTTTGATTTTGCAGGCATAACAAAAATATTTCGCAGCCGGGACGCGAAATGGACTTGTTAAGGGACCGCCGATTTCCGCCAGAAGAAATAAACCGGCACGCCCGTCAGCGCGATCAAGATTCCGATCCCGGAAGTTGTCGGCGCAAGAAAGGAAAGATCGACAATCAGCAAAGCGGCCAGCAACATCGACATAATCGGCACGATTGGATAGCCCCACGTCCGATACGGTCTGTCGGCCGCTGGGGCTTTTCGTCGCAGAACAATCAAAGCGAAAACCATCAGGAGATAAAAAATCAGATCGGCTGAGACAATGTATTCGAGCAACTGGGTGTAAACGTTTCCGTAGACGACTTGATGCGTCGCGCCATTCGTCGTTACGGTTCGCGGCAAAGTGAGAAGCGCCGTCCAGATTCCCTGCGCGATCAACGCCGCCGCCGGGACATGGAATTGATTCGTGGTGGCAACTTTTTTGAAGAACAAACGATCTTGCGCCATCGCAAAATAGACCCGGGCTCCGGCGAGAATCAGTCCATTGTCGCAACCAAACGTCGAAATGATGATCGCCGCAGCCATGCACATCGCGCCCGGATTTCCGAATGCGGACTTCATCGCCGCAACCGCGACACGATCCTGCGGCGCATGCTGGATTTCTGGAAACGACAAGAGCGCCAGATAAGAAACGTTCGCGAGCACGTACAAAATCACAACGGCGCCGGAGCCAATCAAAAGCGCACGGACAAGATTTCGCCCCGGATTTCGCACTTCGCTGCCAAGAAACGTGACGTTCGTCCAGGCGGTTTGGGCGAAGATCGGACCGACCATCGACTTGCCCAGAAGCAGAATGATTGCGAGTCCGCCGACGAACTTAAACCCGGGCTGTGCAACCTGTGGACTCCAACCGTTAGCCGACGAATTCCACCACGCGGACGTTCGCGCGGCGCTCGTCGCACTCCAACCGAGGAAACCTCCAACGACAACGACGCCGGCGAGCGCCGCCGTTTTTGCAAACGTAAAAGTGTTTTGCACGAGCGTGCCGAGCTTGAGTCCGCGCGTATTTGTCCAAGTCAACAACGCGACCAACGCGATTGCAACCAGCTGTTGAGTGGAAAGACTGACCGCATATCCGCCGCCCAACGACAACGGTTGTTTTGTGAAAAGATAATTGTCCGGCGAAATTGCGCTGACGAAAACTCCTAGAAATTTAGCGAACGCGATCGCGACAGCCGCGATGGCTCCGGTTTGAACGACCAGAAACAGAGTCCAGCCGTACAAAAATCCTATGGCCGGGCCATAAGCTTCGCGAAAGAAAACGTAAACACCGCCCGCGCGCGGCATCATTGTCGCGAGTTCGGAGCAGCAAAGCGCGCCTGTGATCGTGAGCAAACCGGCGAGCGCCCAAGCCAGCAATAGCCAACCGGGCGCGCCGCTCAATCGCGCCGATTCCGCCGAAGTGATGAAAATGCCGGAGCCGATCATCGACCCGATCACGATCATGGTGGCGTCGATGGGCCCGAGCGCGCGCACCAAGCGACTTTGCTGCTGCTCGTCGCTCATTCCCGGAACTTCGGCGCGCGAAGGCTGACGTTTTCTTCCTCGAGACGCGATTTTAACACTCGCGCGAAATCCACCGCGCCCGGCGTATCGCCGTGAACACAAACGGTCTCCGCGCGAACATCGACGTCTGCGCCGTCGACCGATTTGACTCTTCCATCGCGCAGCATCCGAACCACGCGCGCCGCGGCTTCTTCCGGATCATGCAGCAAAGCGTCCGATCGCGTGCGCGGAACAAGCGACCCGTCGCTCAAATAATTTCGATCAGCAAAAACTTCGTGCGCGATTTGCAGCCCATTCGCTGTTCCTCCTCGCGCCAGCGCGCTGTGTTGCGGCGCAAAAAGAATTAATTTTGTGTCGATCTTGGCGATGGCGCGACCAATCGCGTCAGCCAGTTCGCGATCGCGCACCGCCATGTTATAAAGCGCGCCGTGCGGTTTCACGTGATTTGGACACACGCCGGCCGCATCGGCGATCGCTTGAAAAATGCCAAGCTGATAGACGACAGCGTCGAAAATTTCGTCTGGCCTTACCGACAATTCTTTTCGTCCGAAGTTTTCTCGATCGAATAGACTCGGGTGCGCGCCGACGGCCACTTTGTGGTCGCGCGCCGTTTCAATCGATCGGCGCATCGTTTCGGCGTCGCCCGCATGAAAGCCGCAGGCAATGTTTGCCGATGTGACAAGCGCGAGCAGTTCGTCATCGTGGCCGGCGCCTTCGCCGAGATCGGCATTAAGATCGACAACCAGACTCATTTAAAATGCGATTCGAGTCCGCGCCGGAATTGTTCCAGATTTCGCTCGCGTTCCAGTAGCAGCGCGTGGGCATCAGCGATCGAAACTTCGCTAAAACGAATTTGATCGCCCGGAGACAACTGCGCAGCAATCGGAAAATCGACCCTGATCACGTGCGCGATCTTTGGATAACCCCCGATGGTTTGGCAATCATTGAGAAGCAGAATCGGCTTGCCGCTCGGCGGAACCTGGACGGTGCCCGGCGCCACTGCTTCGGAGAGAAGATCGACATCCTCACTTCGCTCGAGACGCGGACCGTCCAACCGAATTCCCATTCGATCGGAATCGGGCGAGGCGATGAACGCATCGGCAGTGAAACGTTGCGTAGTTCCATCGTTGAATCGGTTCCAGTCGACGCCACGAATAAAACGTAGAACCGGTTCGCGGCGCGCCGTATTCGACCAATCGTGCGGCGGTTTCCAGCCCGCGATTTTTTCTCTGCGCAACTTATCGATCAAAACTTTTGCGCGCTGTGGATTTTCGTCGAGTGGAAATTCTTCGCCGTCCCGCACCGGTCGACCGGTAACGCCGCCAAATCCAGCTCGTAAGTCCGCTGACCGACTGCCGAGCACAACCGGCACATTGATTCCGCCGGAGATCGCCAGCCATGCCCGACATCCGAGCGCGGGAGATTCGATCGAGAATTCTTCGCCTCCACGCACCAAGGCAGGATGCCCAGCAGCCAGGTATGTCGAACTAATGCGCGCGCTGAAGTCGCCGCCACACCAAACTACAATTCGATCATCGGCAAACCGCAGCCGCAAACCACCGAAAGTAACTTCGAGACCCGCGGCCGATTCATCGTTGCCGGCGAGCAAATTCGCCACCCGCAATGCGTGCGTGTCGAGCGCGCCACCTAACGAAACACCAAATTCGCGAAAGCCCGTCCGCCCTAAATCTTGCACACTGGTCAAAAAACCAGCGCGGATTGCCGTCGCTTTCACGTTGTCGATCTTTCGAATTCTTCACGGGTGATAGAGCGGAAGCGGACGCGGTCGCCGGCCCGCAAAAGCACAGGCGGATCTTTTTCCGGATCGAACAATTGCAGTGGCGTGCGGCCGATCACGTTCCAGCCGCCGGGCGATTTGATTGGATAGATTCCGGTTTGCGTTCCGCCGATCGCGACCGAACCAGCCGGAATTTCTTTGCGCGGAACATCTCGCCGCGGTGTCGCAATTTTGCGCGGCAGACCGCCAAGAAATGGGAAACCGGGCGTGAACCCGACGCAATGAACGCGATAATCGGCTCCGCAGTGAAGATCGACAACTTCTTTCCAATGCACGCCCGCATGCCGTGCGACTTCATCGAGGTCGAACGCGAACTCCTGTTCGTAGCAAACTGGAATTTCTACAAGAGATGTTTCGATCCGATCGGCATGAATTTCTCCTGCATTGGACAGCGCTTGGCGAATCCGTTGTTCGATCCATCCGAAAACATTCTCGATCGGCGCGCCCGCATCGATCGCCCGCGTCGGATCATAGAAAAGTGCGACTGTCGTGTAAGCCGGCGCGGTTTCGATTGTACCTGGAATTTGCGCAGCTTCCAGGCCGCGCTTTGTCGCAAGCACTTTGTTTAAGGCGTCGCCCGGAGCGTCGTCAAAATTTTCAGCGACACGAATCAGCAGCGCGGAATCTCCGAGCGCCTTAATTTCCATGAACCAGTCGCGGATCAGCTTTTTTCGGGCGAGACCGCTTCTTTAACAGTCTCGACCTGTTCTTTGATTTCGTGAACACGAGGATGAACTTCCTTGATCAAATTATGTTCGGCCTGCGAGAGCTGCTCGATCCGCTGGGTCATTTCGTGCAGCTCTTTTAACATCGCGTCCTGGCGCGACGAGATGCGATGCATCCACCAAAAACAAACGCACCAGCAGCCAAGCCCGACCCAGGTGAGAACGAAAAGGGTCATCTCATTGCGCCCGCGTGGCTTCGATCTCGATATTAATAGCAACGGTCTGGCCGACCCCCGACACGCTTTCCGCCGCCTGGGCGAACATTAAATTAAAATCGCGGCGCTTCAGCGGGTCCGTCGTCACCGCCCATCGTGTTTGTTTGTCGTTGGGTAACGTTAGCAATTTCACATGCAGCGTGATCGGCTTCGTCAGCCCGTGCATCGTCAGATCGCCCAGAATATCGCCAGCCTGCGGACTAGTCTGTTTCACGTTTCGGCTCTTGAATGTGATCTCCGGATATTTCTCAACCGCGAAAAATTCCGGACCGCGCAGATGATTATCGCGCTTCACAATTCCGGTATCGATGCTGCGAACGTCGATCCGGGCCATAACCGATGAATTTTCCGGGTGCTCGCGATCGATGTCGATCTTGCCGTCGAATTTGGCAAACTTCCCGTGGGTGGTGCCAAGGAATTGGTGGACCGAAAATCCGATCGTCGAATGCGCTTGATCGAATTTGTAGGTCTCGTTCGCAAACGCGGCCGAAGCCAAAGCGGCTCCGAGAGCGGCGGCAGTAACAACAATTCGTAATCTCATGCGGTCTCCTTTGCTTTGCTCTTCGCCTCGGAAGTGAGTGTTTTCAAGAGCGGGGTGCGGGAGAGCGGCAGCCTCCCGAACAAATTACCAAGCGCAAAAGCCGGGTCGGCTTTCAGTTTCTTTGAGTCATGCACGCCGGCGATCCGCGCGAGCTCGGTTTCGAAATGCAAAATCGCACGTAGGTTTGGATCGTTGGTGTCGAGGTAACCAAACGCCCGGCGCAAGAGCGCGAACAGCTCCGGCTCGTGATGATCACGCTCGGTGCAAATCTCGATCAGCTCGACAAAATAAGCGGCGGCCTGGGTGCGCAGATAATTTTGGCGGATGCCGGCGAACGGATTTTTGAGGACGACTTCGGTCAGCGTGTGCAATGTCGATTTGCGACTTGTTACCACCGAGATTTCGGCTTCAAAGAAAAGATCGAGCTTGCCGGCGAATGGAGTTTTGGTGCGGCGCGCGCCTTTGGCCACCGTTTGAACGCAGCCTAACGACTCAGTGCACCAGGAGACGATCAGACTGGTGTCGCTAAACTTGCGTTTGCGTAAAAGGATCGCGGCCGTGCTCTGCACGCACGAAATCTAGCACGCGATTTGCAAGCTTGCCGCGCGCGCGGAAAGCGATGGCCGTTTACTCCAAGCGCGAGTGATGACGCTACAACGATCAGCGATTGATAATGTGTAATGCGCGCTTCTCCACATTCATCGCCGCTTCTTTCACTGCTTCGCTCAAAGTCGGATGCGAATGACAGGTGCGCGCCAGATCTTCCGAGCTCCCGCCAAACTCAATCACGGACACCGCTTCGGCGATTAATTCCGACGCCGCGTGCTGCAAAATGTGCGCGCCCAGAATCCGGTCGGTTTTCGCGTCGGCTATGAATTTCACGATGCCCTCGAGATCGTCATTCGCGACCGCGCGACCGCTCGCACGGAATGGAAATTTGCCGACATGATAATCGATCTTCTTTTCCTTCGCCTGATCCTCAGTCAGTCCAACGCCGGCCAGTTCCGGATTCGTGTAAATGATGCCGGCGATCGCGTCATAATTTATATGGCCATCCTTGCCGGCGATTCTTTCCACGCACGCAATTCCTTCCTCCGACGCTTTGTGAGCTAGCATCGGACCCGCGATCACATCGCCGATGGCGTAGATGCCATCGATGTTGGTTTTAAAATGCTCATCGACCTTGATCCGCTTGGTTTCGTCGAATTCGACGCCGGCTTTTTCCGCGCCGAGACCTTCGCTAAATGGTTTGCGTCCGACCGAAACGAGAACTTTGTCGGCCTCGAACTTTAATTCTTCGTTTCCTTTTGTTGCAGTCGCGGTGGCACGACCATTATCGATCTTGACCGCGCCGACTTTGGTTTCGAGATAAAACGTAATCCCCTGCGCCGTGAGCGAGCGCTGCAACAAATTCGAGAGCTCGAGGTCGAATCCAATCGCAATGCGCGGCAAAAATTCCAAGATGGTTACTTCGGACCCGAGCCGGTTCCAGACTGAGCCAAGCTCGAGCCCGACGGCGCCCGCGCCGATCACGAGAAATTTCTTCGGTGGTTCGGTGAACGTAAGCGCTTCCGTGCTGCTAACGATTGTCTTGCCATCGAACTTTGCGAACGGCAGCTCAACCGCCGCGCTGCCGGTAGCGATGATGACGTTTTTGGTTTCGATCTCTTGAGTTTTCCCATCCGACAATTTAACCGAAACTTTTCCCGGCGCCGTTATCGTGCCGAGTCCTTCGAACGTCGTCACCTTGTTCGTCTTCATCAGCGAGCGAACACCGCTATTCATCGTCTTCACGACCTTGTCCTTGCGCTGCTGCATCTTGTTAAGATCGACATGTGCATTCTCGATCACGATGCCGTGTTTCTCGGCTTCCTTTTTCGCGAACATGAAATGATCGGTCGAAGTCAGGAGCGCTTTGCTCGGGATACAACCGACGTTCAAACAAGTGCCGCCGAGTTCCTTGTCTTTTTCGACAATGGCCGTCTTTAAGCCAAGTTGCCCAGCGCGGATCGCCGCGACATAGCCGCCCGGCCCCGAACCGATGATTACGACATCAAATTTATCCATTTAGAAATCCAGCGGCAGTTTCTTTGGATCCTCGATGCATTCTTTCACTTTAATCAGGAACGTCACCGCTTCCCTGCCATCAATCGCGCGGTGATCGTAACTGAGCGCGAGATACATCATCGGCCGCGCCTCCACCTTGCCGTCAACCGCCACCGGTCGCGGCATGATTTTGTGCATCCCGAGAATTCCGCTTTGCGGCGGATTCAAGATCGGTGTGCTCAACAACGACCCGTAAACGCCGCCGTTTGAAATCGTAAACGTGCCGCCGGTCAAATCTTCGATCTTCAATTTGCCTTCGCGCGCCTTGGTTGCGTAATCGGCAATATCGCGCTCGAGATCGGCGAAAGATTTTTTGTCGGCGTCGCGCACAATCGGCACTACCAGTCCGCGCTCCGTTCCAACCGCCACGCCAATGTCGTAGAAATTGTTCTGGATGAAATCTTCATCTTCAATCCGGCCATTCACCACCGGCACGGCCCTGAGCGCTTCGACGGATGCTTTGATGAAGAACGACATGAACCCAAGCTTCACCCCGTTTTTCTTCGTGAAAGCATCCTGAGATTTCGTGCGCAATTCCTGAACCGCGCTCATATCGCACTCGTTGAATGTCGTCAGAATCGCCGCGGTGTGCTGCGCCATTACCAATTGCGCCGCGATCTTGCGCCGCAGCGGCGACATTTTTTTCCGAACGAATCGCCCATCGGCCGATTGTTCGCCACGGCGATTCCCTCCTTCGGCGGATCGATCTTCTGCGATGCTTGGCCCGCCGTAGCCCCGCGAAGGCGGCTCGACCTTTTCCTCGGCGGCGCCGCGGTTCTGCGCAGCCGCGAGCGCATCCGCTTTAGTTAAGCGACCGCTTTTACCGGTTCCTGAAATTTTTTCCGGCTCGAGATGTTCTTCGTCAACAATGCGACGAACAGCAGGTGATAGAGTTTTCGCGTCGGCCGATTTTTCTTTTGTAGGGGAAGCCGTTGGCTTCCCAGAGACGCTAACAGCGTCTCCTACAGACGTTTTTTCGGGCGCCGTTTCAGTCGGCTTCTTCGAGTCGTCGATGGTCGCGACCACTTCGCCGATTTTTACTTCCTGACCTTCGGGAACGATCGCGTCAAGCACTCCGGATGTTTCGGCCGCAATCTCGGTGGAAACTTTGTCCGTCTCGAGGGTGAAGAGCGCGTCACCGGCATTGACGAAATCGCCGGATTTCTTGTGCCAGACCGAAACTATTCCGCTCGTGATCGATTCGCCAACAGCGGGAATTTTTACCTCGACGCTCACTTGCGCCTAACTAAGCGCAAAAAAACGATATTGCTACAACTCAGACTTTGAACGCGTCAGCCACGAGCGCGGCTTGTTCGCGCTTGTGCAAGGCGAGCGAACCGACGGCAGGACTGGCACTGGCGTCGCGCCCGGCATAAGCGATTTCGCGTCCAAAAAGTTTGCGCAAGCGCAGCTCGATGAAGGTCCACGCTCCCATGTTTTGCGGTTCTTCCTGACACCAGACGAGCGGCGTGGTTTTCGGAAACCCTTTCATCATCGATTTTAGCTTCGTTTCGTGAACTGGATAAAGCTGCTCGAAGCGAATGATGGCTGTGTTGTCGATCTTCTTCTCCGCTCGGTAATTGATTAGATCGTAATAAACTTTGCCCGAGCAAAGGATCACGCGTTTCATTTTGTCGTCCGGCCCAACTTCGGGTGAGCCGAGAATTTCTTCGAACTTTCCGCTGGTGAATTCCTTCGCCGAGGAAGACGCGAACTCAGCACGGAGCAAACTTTTCGGCGTCATGATTACGAGCGGTTTGATGAAGTCGCGTTTCATCTGCCGACGCAAAATGTGAAAGTACTGCGCCGACGTGGTGAGATTGCAGACTTGAATATTGTCCTCAGCGCAAAGTTGGAGAAACCGTTCGAGACGACCGCTCGAATGTTCCGGACCTTGTCCTTCGTAACCATGAGGTAGAAGCAACACAATCCCACTCGGCCGCTGCCATTTCGATTCAGCGGAAACGATGAATTGATCGATGATGCTCTGCGCGCCATTGGCGAAATCGCCGAACTGCGCTTCCCACAAGCAAAGCATGCTCGGATAATCGAGCGAGTAACCGTAATCGAAGCCCAGGACAGCGGCTTCGGAGAGCAAGCTGTTGTAAATGCAAATGCGCGCCTGCTTTTCGCCCAAATGCATCAGCGGGACGTACGGCGCTCCGGTTTTCGCGTCGTAAAGAATCGCGTGACGGGAGCTGAAAGTCCCACGCGCGCTGTCCTGGCCGGACAATCGAACCGGCGTTCCCTCCAAAAGGAGCGAACCAAACGCGAGCAGTTCGGCGTAATGCCATTCGAATGGCCCGCCGTTTTCAAAGACCTTGCGCCGATGCTCGATGATGATTCGTTTGATCTTCGGCTGAATGTTGAAATCGTCTGGCACGCGCGTGAGTGCATCGACAATCGCCTTGAGTGTTTTCTCATTAATGGCCGTCGCAACCGGCGAACTCTTGTACTCCGGTTGAAATACCGCGGTTGATTCCTTGAACTTCGCCTGCTTATCGGTCTTCTCTTTTTCGATCGCTTTGACGTTATCAAGCGCCATCTCAAGCCGCAGATCCATTTCGGTCTCGAGCGAAGCGGCATCGTCCTCGGTCAACGCGCCAGATTCGAGCAACTCGCGTTTGTACAACTGCGCGACCGACGGGTGCTTGTCAATCTTGGCGTAAAGATCGGGCTGGGTGAAGGCAGGCTCGTCGCCTTCGTTGTGTCCGTAGCGGCGGTAACAATACATGTCGATCACGATATCGCGTCCGAATTCCTGCCGGAAATCGAGCGCGAGTTTGCTGACCTGCATGCACGCGAGCGGGTCGTCGCCGTTCAGATGGAAAATCGGCACCTCAATCATTTTGGCGATGTCGGTGGCGTACATTGATGAGCGCGCGTCTTCCGGCAGCGTGGTGAAACCAATCTGATTATTCACTACCACGTGCACCGTGCCGCCGGTCCCATAACCGTGCAGTTGCGACATGTTCAGGGTTTCGGCCACAATCCCCTGCCCCGCGAAGGCCGCGTCGCCGTGAAGCAATAACGGCAAGACTTTGCGCCGATGCTCGGTGTCACCTCGAATCCGTTGACGCGCGCGAGCCGTTCCTTCGACAACTGGGTCGACCGCTTCGAGATGGCTCGGATTTGCCGACAGACGAATTTCCACCTCCGCGCCGGATGCGAGTTTTCGCACGGTCCGATAGCCGAGATGATATTTCACGTCGCCATCGCCGGCGACGAGCTCAGGAATGTAATTCTCGCTGAACTCGGTGAAAATAACGCGGAGCGATTTCTTCAGAAAATTCGCGAGCACGTTCAGCCGCCCACGGTGCGACATGCCCATGCAAATTTCCTCAACACCAGCGGGCGGACATTTGTGAAGGATCGTGTCGAGAATCACCATCAACGATTCGGCACCTTGGATCGAGAAGCGTTTTTGGCCGACGTAACGCGAGTGCAGGAAAACTTCGAACGACTCGGCCTCCATCAACGCGCGGAGCAAAGCGATTTTCACCTGGCGGGGCGTGGAATGTTTGTCCGGGCGGGATTCGAGCCGGTACAGCACCCAGTTCCGCATCCGCGTGTTTTGAATGTGCATGAACTCCGCGCCGATCGAATCCGCGTAAATTTTTTGGAGACGCGCGATCATTTCGCGCAACGTCATCTCTTCATTGTCGGCGAAGAATTTTGAGGAGACGTGAAGATCGAGATCCTTTTCGCTGAAGCCGAGCTCGCGCAGCGTCAGGGACGGATTTTCCGGGCGCTTCTCCGCCAACGGGTTCACACGCGCGATGGTGTGACCGAGCGTGCGATAGGCGTAGACGAGGCCGTCGATCCGTGTCTGTAACGGACTTTCGCGAACACCAGCGCGCGGTGCCGCGGTCGCGGCGGCGCCATTTCGCTGCGGCAAATTCCCTAACTCGAATCCCTCAAAAAAAGCCGACCAGCTTGGATCGACTGATGCAGGATCCTCCTGCCAACGCCGATAATTCTGGTCGATCAGCTCCAGATTAGCTCTAGCGGCGATTGAAGTGGGCATGGCACATTTAATCTGCAACCGTTAAGGACAGCGGCAAGTGCTGTAGCCACGTGGCTGTAGCACGTACTCGCCACGTCGCACAGCGACGTGGCTACACTTCCGCTACCAAGTTGACAGTGCTGAGGCAGCTCCGTTACTTGCACCGCACAAATGGGAACCGCGAAAATTTGGTTAGGGGTCGGAACGTGCGTCTTCGTGTTGGCAAGATCGACATCGAGCTTCGCCCAAGCCGATCCGGCGGCGGAGCCGGCGGTCCTGGCTATCGCGAAAGTTTTGCCAGCCGTGGTCAACATCAATACCGAGCGTGTGGTTCGCCGTACGGTGCGTGATCCGATCGAAGATTTTTACGCGCAATTTTTTGGTTATTACCGCGGACGGACGCGCGAGATTCGGCAAACACTGCAAAGTCTCGGATCCGGGTTCATTGTCGATCCAGCCGGCTACATCGTGACTAATCAGCATGTGGTCCAGCGCGCGGCCGACCTGAAAATCCAGGTAACGACGAACAACAGCAAAACTTACAGCGCGCATTATATCACCGGCGACGACAAGAAAGACCTCGCCTTCATCAAGATCGATTCGAAAGATTCGTTTCCGTTCATCAACCTCGACAACATTTCGCCCAATCTGTTAGGCGAAACCGTCCTCGTGGTCGGCAACGCGGTCGGTTACGGCAGCTCGATCAGCCGCGGCGTTTTGAGCGCAACGAAACGGGACATCAGCATCGACAATGTGGATTACAAAAACCTGGTGCAAACGGATGCGGCGATTAATCCAGGCAACAGCGGCGGGCCGGTGATCGATATCTCAGGGCGATTGGTTGGAATCAGCTCCGCGAAAATGGCGTTCACCCCGCAAGGCGTGCCGACGCAAGGACTCGGGTTTGCCATTCCGGCCGATGTCGTGCGCGACAGTGTGAAAAATTTCAAAACGTTCGCTCAAAAGCATCCGGGCGGAAAAAATCAACCGGCGGCGGAAGAAACATCAACCTCGAACGCGGAGCGCATGTTTGGAATGCAGTTACAGGATTTGAATGAGGAGCTGACCGACGCGCTCGGTTACGAGCCTGGACGCGGAGTGCTGATCAGTGCAGTCGAACCAAACAGTCCGGCGGACCAAGCCGGGATCGAGCGCGGCCTGGTGATTTACCGCGTCGGCAAGCACGATGTAAGCTCGATCAAAGACGTCGAGAACCTGCTCGGCCGCGCCAATAGCGGCACAAGCGTGGACTTTGCAGTCGGGGTCGTCCGTGCGGGAGGCGCCGGACAGCGTGTCGAAACCGTTACCCTGGCTGCCCGTTGACAGCCGAAAAATTTTGGCAACGCATTAGCACCTCGGTTGTCTCATCAAATAATTTGGGAATGATTAAAGTTGAAAATTTAACCAAACGCTACGCCGGGCAGACCGCGATCCGGGATTTGAACTTCGAGGTCGGCCAGGGCGAGATCATGGGGTTTCTCGGACCGAACGGTGCCGGCAAGACCACGACGATGCGGATCCTGGCGGGATTCATGCCGGCCACTTCCGGTCGCGCCTCGATCGCCGGCTTTGATGTGTTCGAGAGATCACTCCAGGCGCGGTCGAGGCTGGGTTACATGCCGGAAAACGTTCCGCTCTATAATGATATGCGGGTCACGGAGTATCTCGATTATCGCGCCGCGCTGAAAGGCGTCCCCCACCGCCGCATCGCGGAGCGCGTCGGCGACGTGAAGGAACTCTGCGGCTTGCGCGAGGTGGAACGAAAATTAATCGGGACACTTTCCAAAGGTTATCGGCAGCGGGTCGGTCTGGCCGACGCTCTCGTGAGCGACCCGGACCTCCTTATTCTCGACGAGCCGACCATTGGTCTCGATCCAAACCAAATCCGGCAGGTGCGCGAACTCATCAAAAATCTCGGCAAACAGCACACCATTTTGCTTTCGACTCACATTTTGCCGGAAGTGGAGATGACCTGCAGCCGGGTCATCATTATTCATAAGGGCCGAATCGAAGCGTGCGATACGCCGGAGAATCTTCTCGGTCAGATTCGCCAGGCCGGCGGCGTAGTGGTCGAGGCAAAAACCGGCAAGGATGATGGCGCGGAAGAGTTGAAGAAAATCTCCGGCGTGCGTGAAGTGATAACCGATCACGACGAGGGCTGGCAAATATTTTCGCTGCGAGTGGAATCCGGTCTCGACGTGCGCGAAGAAATTTTCCGGCTCGCAGCCGATCGGAAGTGGACACTGCGCGAGCTCTCACAACGCCGGGCGACGCTCGAAGACGTGTTCGTCGAAATCACGCACTCAAATCAAGCGGAGATGCCGATCTAAGCGATGAGAAAATTCTACACGCTGCTTGTCCGCGAAGTCCGCAGCTATTTTCATTCGCCCATCGCGTACGTTGTCCTCGTGTTTTTCCTGCTGGTCAGCGGGGTCGATTTTTATTTCCAGGTTTCATTCATGAATCAGCGGCCGGCGTCTTATTCGGTGCAGGAAGCGTTTTTCAATTCGGTGTTCTTTTGGTTCGCATTCGTTTTGATTTTTCCGTTGATCACGATGCGTCTTTTTGCCGAGGAATTTAAGCTCGGCACAATTGAGCCGCTGATGACTGCGCCGGTGCGTGATTTGCAAGTTGTGCTGGCAAAGTTTTTCGGCGCGCTCGTGTTTTACATCTTACTCTGGATCCCAACGCTGCTCTATTTTTGGATCTTCCAAAAGATCACCCAGCAGCCCGCGGCGAATTCCAGCGGCGCTTATTGGGGCTCTTACTTGATGCTCTTGCTGCTGGGAATGTTTTATCTTTCCGTCGGCTGCCTCGCCTCGGTCGTGACGAAGAACCAGATCGTGGCCGCGATCATTTCTTTCTCCGCGATCACGCTGTTGTTCTTTCTTGGGCTGATTCAATTCATTTTGCTCGACGTCAGCTCGGGCCTGCGCGACGCGCTCGGGTATTTTTCCGCGATCGAGCACATGGGCACATATTCGCGTGGCATCATCGACACGCGACCGATGGTTCTCTACTTGAGCATGACCGCCCTAATCCTGGCGCTGACTTATCAAGCGTTCCAAGCGCGTAAATGGAGGTTGTGACGAATGACTGAAGTTACAACGAAGCCAAAAAGAATTCAGCGACTTCAAATCGGCCTGAATCTTGTGGTCCAGCTCATTCTCATTTTCTTTTTGGTGAGCGCCGTAAACTGGATCGGCTTCCGCCATTACAAACGCTGGGACGTCTCCCGCGAGCAGAAATACGCGCTCTCGGACAAGACGAAGCGTTTCTTGAACACAATCAAGGGGAAAGTCCGAATCACGGTTTTCTTTTCGCCGAACACTCCGATCAGCGGCGACGTTTCGAGTTTGCTCACCGAATATCAATACGCAGCCAAGGGTAAGATCGACATCGAGAACATCGATCCGCAGCGAAACCTCTCCCGCGCCAAGGAGATGTTCGACAAGTATAAAGTGGTCAGCGACGAAAGCTTGCTCGTGATCGATTACGAAGGCCGCAACAAAACGGTGAAGGCTTCGGAGATGGCGGAGATCGATCAGAGCGGCATGGCGCTTGGCGAAGGACCGCGGGTGACCGCGTTTAAAGGCGAACAGGTGATCACCAGCGCGATGATCGATTTAGTCGAAGGCAAAAAGAACACAATCGGCTATGTCACGGGTCACAAAGAGCCTTCGATCACCGAAGCGTCACCGCTGGCGATGATTAATCAACAGCAACAGGCCGGTAGTCCGATTTCGGTGCTGAAGACATTTATCGAGAACGAAAACATCAAATTTCAGGAATTGAATCTTTTCAATGAGCCGCAAATCCCCGCCGAGATAAAAACAGTTATGATTGTCGGCCCACAGTACGATCTCTCTGATCGCGAAATCAAATTGCTGCACGATTTCTGGGACAAACAGGGACGGATCCTGTTCTTGATCGATCCTTCGGCGAAAACACCGAAGCTGAACGCGTTCCTCAACGAACTCGGCGTGAAAGTAAACGACGACCGATTGATGGCTTTTGTGCGTACTGGAATTGAGGAGCTGGCGCTGATCCGCGATGTGCAGGCGCGCTTTCTCGGTGACAGCCCGGTGACGAAACGCCTCGCTAATGTCCGCGCATTATTTTTCGGCGGGACATCGTCAATCACACTCCAGCCAGAACGCGTTCGCGCGGCGAATATCCGGCTCCAGCCGCTGATTGAAGCCGAGAAAGGTTATTTCGCTGAAACCGATTACAACACCAACGACCAGGCGAAACTGCAAGCGAACGCAAAAAAAGCGGGCACGGCGCCTCTGACGATCGGGGTGTCGATCGAGAAAGGCGGCAGCGCAGACGAGCGCGTCCAAATGAATTCGTCGCGGATGGTGGTGGTGAGTAACGCGACTTTTATTCAGGATAACGCGCTGACGCAAGACCAACAAGCTCTGGACTTTATTTCCGCGAGCGCAAACTGGTTGTTGAGCCGCGAGCAGCTGATCGGGATCGCGCCGAAAGTTCCGAAAACACTCACTTTCAGCCTCAACGAAGATGCTTTGCGCAGTCTACGCTGGATGATCCTGGTCTTGATGCCGCTTGTTTTTGTCGTTCTCGGCACCGCCGTCTGGTGGAAACGGCGCGCCTAATAATCACAAAATCGTCATGAAGTGGAAAACGACATTGATCCTTTTCGTCATTGCGGCCGGCGTTTTCGCCTACCTGTTTTTCATCGAAAGCAACCGGCCCGGCACCGAAGAAGCGGCACGCCAATCACAAAATGTTCTCAATTTCAGCCGCGAGAAAATTGACGGCGTCGTTATTCACAACGGCGACGATATGATCGACATCCGCCGCCGCGATGATAAATGGCGCCTGGAAACTCCGATCCGAGACCAGGCGGACGCTTCCTTAGTGAACAATTTGCTGCTCGATCTCGACAGCTGGCAAAAGGACGCGGCTATTTCGGCCAAGGAAATGGAAGCGGACAAGAGCAAGCTTGCTGACTACGGTCTCGCAAACCCCAAGCTGCGTTTGAAGTTGCTCGGACCTGGTGCGCCACCCGAAGTCTTCTTCGGCAAGGACGCTGCGCTGGAAGGCAAGATGTATGTCCGGTTCGAGAATTCGAAAGAAACGTTTCTCGCCAGTCAATCGGTTAAGAAAGCGGTCGAAAAGAAGCCAGAAGATTTCCGCGATCGAAAACTGACTGATTTGATCATGGCGCAGGTTGTCCGCGTCGTGCTTAAAACGTCGGCGGGCGAAATGGAGCTGCAGAAAAAGGGCGACCATTGGGAAATCGCGAAACCGTTGCACACGCGCGCCGACGATCAGAAGGTCAGCGACTTGATCGCGCAAGTGACGACGGCGCGCATTCAACAATTTGTGGCGGACGACCGCGGCGATCTGCATCCTTACGGATTGGCCGAACCGCGCGGCTCGCTCACACTTTTTGCGCAGGACGACAAGCAGGGCCAGACGCTTCAGGTCGGCAGCATTCCCAAAAAAGAGAAAGACCAGGTTTACGTGCGCTTCTCTCCGCGCGGCTTCGTTTACACGTTGCCAAAAAAAATCGACGAGACGCTCAACAACAAACCTAATGATCTTCGTGACCGCCACCTTGTTCGAATCGACACAAAAATTCTCGACCGGCTAACCATCGACGCGCCGGGTAAGGGCAAAACGGTTCTGGCGCGGAAAGATGAAAACTGGACAATCGCCAGCCGCAATAACGCGCCCGCAAATTCGAGCGAGGTTCGGCGACTGATCGACACTTTGCAAAACGAGCAAGTCACAAAATTTGTCGAAGATGTCGCTTCGAACTTGCCGAAGTATGGCCTCGATAAGCCGCAACTAATTGCCACCTTCAGTTCGTTCGCTTCGGAAAACACCGCTGAAACCAAAGCCGGCGAGCAGCCGTTTGCGTCGATTGCGTTTGGAAAAGTCGAAGGCGACGGCGTCTACGCACGAGTCGGAGATGAGCCGTTCGTCGTCGCTGTGCGTCGCGCCGTGCTCGATCAAATCTTCACCGACCCGCTGCAATGGCAGGAACTGTCGATCTTCAATTTCAAGCCGGAGCAGATTCACCGCGTTAGCGTGACAGCAGACAAAGAATGTGCACTGGTACGCGGCGCGAACAATCAATGGAGTTGGGCGAAGGGAAGCGGCGCAATCAATCAAACGAACGTGCAGTCGCTTCTCAATACCTTGTCAACATTGCACGCGGTGCGCTGGGTCGGATCGACAACCCCGGCACAAGGTTTCGACAAGCCGCAACTTGTCGTGACGTTCACTACTTCCCCAGACGACAAAGCGACACACAAACTGACTATTGGCGGCGTCGCGCCCAATGGGATGTCGTTCACAAAAGTGGACGAGCGCGAAGGAACTTTTGCCGTTAACGCGCCAGATTTAAACGCGCTCAAACTGCCGCTCGTTGCTCACGAATCGCCTTCGCCTCCTCCATCCGCGACAGCAACTGCGACGCCTTAGCCGTTTTTCTTCGCGGTATAGATCGTCACGATTCCACCCGTCAGCGACTCAGCCACGGCATCCCGAAATCCGTTTCCCTCGATTAGTCGCAACAATTCTTCGCCGCCGGGAAATTGTTCGATCGAATCTCCCAAATAATCGTAAGCGGTTTTTTTTCGGGTAAGGAAGGATCCAAAAATCGGAAGCAACCGATGAAGGTAAAGGCGATAAAGCGATCGTATGATTGACATTTGCGGCAACGAGAATTCCATGACGAGCAAATTGCCGCTCCCAGTTAGAACCCGTGCCATTTCGCGCAATCCCGCGCTCCAATCTTTGATGTTGCGAAGGCCAAAAGCGATTGTCAAACAATCGAATGAACGATCGGAAAACGGAAGCGCGAGCGCATCTGCGCTAACAACTCGACGAACTCCTTTGGCTCTCGCTACCGCCAGCATTTGGTCGGAGAAATCTGCGGCAACAACTTCCGAATTCGGCAATGCCTTCTCCAACGCAAGCGTCAGGTCTCCTGTTCCGGCTGCAAGATCGACAATCGTGTTCGGATCCCAGGTGGCCACAATTCCAGCCGCGCGTTTCCGCCAAATAACATCGCATCCGCAGCTAAGCAGATGGTTGGCAAGGTCATATCGGCGAGCAATGCTGCCAAACATTGCCCGAACCGTTTCCGGATCGCGCGACTGGGATAACTGATTCGGGTTAACCACGCTTAGACTCGAGCTTTGCAGTTTCCGTTTTTGCTATCGATAACGCGAGACCGATGGCCAGCCATGCGGCTGGCATGACATGCAACAGAAGACGTGGCAACGACGATGTTACATGTGCGGTATAACTTGGCCACGCGCTGAAAACATAAGTCAGGGAATAAAGAATGATTGGACCAAGAACACCTATAGCCAAAAGTAACCGTGAAAAATTTCGTGCGATCAAAAGGTAGATTACTGCGACAAGGACGAGCAGCCAAAAGATACTCCAGAGACCGGTATCAGTAATCTCCGCAAGAGCTATGCGACCTATCGTTGGTAATCTGTCCAGATTGTCGATGAATAGCTGAAGCGTTGGCGGTGCGAAGTCAGAAGGCGAAACGCAGTGCCGACCCTGTAAATAGAAACGCCAGTCC
>WNFP01001395.1_pt1 | contig 28274 bp, 24 predicted proteins | sample 5400201 | NCBI WGS metagenome assembly WNFP01 (sample SAMN13153355, study PRJNA577476) | soil metagenome | isolation source: 115 cm saprolite under Madrone tree | place: USA:California | collected 2016-06-14 | reverse complement strand
TCAAGCAGGGAAATGACAGCGACAGCCCTCCTTATGGCGGGTACGATTTCGCTGACGCTACTACGGGTGACCCAAAGCAGGTCGGCACAACGGGCTCATCCCTGGCATCAGCGTTGCTCGGACTTCCTGCACAGCTGAATAACACAGCCACACTATCCATCCACAACCGCGTTTCCACCTGGGCGTCTTATTTCCAGGATCAATGGAAGGTACGCAGAAGTCTGACAATCACGTATGGGCTGCGATTCGATCATCGGCGTCCGTTTGACCCGTCATCTGGGACCCTCAACGCCGGCCCGAATTCAGATGGTCACTGGTGGATCGGTGCGGACAAACTGCCGCCGCCCTGCAGCCAGACTGGGGTATCACCATGTATCCCCGGCGACGGCACATTAGGGAGCATTCCTGACGGCGACAAGATTCAGCTTTCGCCCTATGGGCGCTCTTGGGGACCCGCTCCTGAGTGGGACGAATGGGGCCCACGCCTGGGCATCGCTTGGGAGGTATCTCCTAAGATGGTGGTCCGGGGAGGCTACGGCGTAGTCTACGACCCGCTCACGGGCATTGAGCAGGATTGGAAAGGCTTTTCGAATTTTTGGCCCGCAACTGGTTCCGGATTCACCAATGCGCCCGTCAATCAATTGGGGCAGCCCCTTACAACTGTCGAGCAAACCTTCAGTACGGTGGGTACTCGCTTGCCCAATCCCTCGCCCTGGAATCAAACGAGCTGGTTCATGGACCCGCACCACAAGGACGCGAGGTCACAACAGTGGAATGTGGAAATCCAGAGAGAGATGAGCAAGAACTTGGCAGTCTCGATCGGGTACGTTGGGAGTAAGAACGATCGCCTCGATCTCACGGGCTTGTTCAACACCGCAACGACCCCTGGCGGAGCAAAGCCCTTCCCCTGGTACAACGTCACACCGTTCTTTGGCACGTCCCGCGGAAATGGCAACTACAATGCCTTGCAAGCGAAACTAGAGCACCACTTTGCCGATGGTTTTCAATACCTGGTTTCCTACACCTGGTCGAAATCCATTGACACGGGCAGCAGCGGCTGGTTCGACGTCGAGAACGGTCCCGGCGGCTCATCGGGGTTGCAAGACCCCTACCACCCGGAAAGAAGCCGAAGCGTTTCTGCCTATGATATTCCACACTTTCTTTCGGTCAGCGGGGTTTGGGACCTTCCTTTCGGTAGGGGCAAACGATATCTCAGCCAGGGTGTCGCGAGTCAGGTTCTAGGCAATTGGCAAGTGAACGGCATAGTGCAATTACGTTCCGGCCAACCTTACAACCTGTCGGTAGTAGGCGACGTAGCCAATATCGGCAACACTCTCTCGTTTTGGAACTACGCCAGGCCGAACATGGTAGGAGATCCACACCGCGCACACCCGACCATAAATGAGTGGTTCGACCCGAATGCGTTCGCGGTACCAGTAAACTCCTACGGAGACTTTGGACGAAACGTCTTGCGGTCGGCGTCCGTGTATAACGCGGATCTCTCAGTGTTCAAGAATTTCCCCATTGGTGAGAAGTTTCTCGTTTCCTTCCGGGCGGAATTCTTTAACGTTTTCAACATTCAGAACTATGGGCCGCCCAACACTACGATCGGTGTTGCCGGGGCCGGACAGGTTACGTTCAACGTGCTTCCGCCACGGCAGATCCAATTCGGCCTGCACTTGGGTTTTTGAGGCGGATAGGGAAAGTGGGACGATTAAGATGCAAGAACAGTGGCGCTGTCGAAAGACAACTAGGTCGCCAGCTAGCACCGTATTCTAAGGAACGACGTTCGTTTCTCAGCAGCGTTGCAACTGCGGGGGCGGGATTGGCAGGTTCTGCCATCTTGTCCCTAAGCGCCGAAGCACAGCGCAAGCCGGATGCTTCGCCCAAAGCGTTTGCAGCGACCAGTTGTGGAAACAGCAGGGTTATTGCCTCCGACAAAACCGTTGCCGAGACGACCGCTGGAAAAATACGCGGCTTCCAGCGGAACGGCGTGTACATTTTCAAAGGTGTGCCCTATGGCGCTGGTACCGCTGGTAAAAGGCGCTTCAGGCCGCCGGCCAGTCCTGAACCCTGGACCGGAATTCGTAGTGCTCTGCAGTATGGTCAGGTTTGCCCTAGCCAGGACTCCGCTTGTTTCAATAACGAGAGAAAGAACCTCGCGAACAGGGATGAAGAGTCGTTTGTGATCCATCGTGGTGCAGCAGCCACAGTAGCCGGCGAAGACTGCCTGCGCCTCAATCTTTGGACACCCGAGATCAACGGCTGCCATAAACGCCCAGTCATGGTTTACATGCATGGCGGTGGGTTTTCCGGTGGCAGCGGGCATGATCTCCTTTCCTACGATGGCGAAAGCCTCGCACGAAATCACGATGTTGTTGTGGTCACCCATAATCACCGGCTGAACGCTTATGGCTATCTGAACCTCAAAGAATTGGGGGGTGAAGAATACACCAGCTCTGCGAACGTTGGCATGCTTGACATCGTGGCTGTCCTAAAGTGGGTTTGCGAAAACATTACGACATTTGGGGGCGACCCAAGTTGCGTGACGATCTTCGGCCAATCGGGTGGCGGCGGCAAAGTCCTTGCACTCATGGCGATGCCGGCAGCGAAGGGCCTGTTTCATCGTGCCATTGTTCAAAGCGGCCCTTTTCTGAAATCCCTCTCTCCGGATTACTCGAGGCGATTGGCTGAGCTCTTGCTGGCAGAGCTGAGCTTATCCAGATCGCAGGTACAGGAGCTCCAAGAAATTTCCGTTGATCGCCTCTCAAGCGCGGCAGCCGAAGCCATGAGGAAAATGCATCAACCGAAATCATTCCTTCATCCAGTATTTGGTGAGCACGACTGGGGGCCGACTGTTGATGGCCACATCCTTCCACGCCATCCATTCGATCCAGGTGCTCCAGAAATATCTGCGGATGTTCCACTGCTCACCGGCTCAAATCTTCACGAATTCGTGAATGGGCTCGACCGCCCCGAGGCGCAAGCCCTGCGAGTCGACGAGCTTGACCGCCTAGTGAGTCAGGAGTTCGGCGATCGCAGCAGGGAGATCGTCGAAGCTTACCGATGCAATTACCCGGAAGCCACGCCGTTTGACCTATACGCCACCATTGCAGCAGCTTGTGTCCGTCGCCCAGCTTTTGAACAGGCAAGCCGGAAAGCTGCATTACGCGCCGCCCCGGCGTACTCCTATATTTATGCTTGGCGCACCCCGGTATTGAATGGCCGTCCGGGCTCATTCCATGCTTCTGAAATTGCCTTCACTTTTGATAATGCTGAAATCTGTGATCACTACAGCTGTGGCGTTCCAGAGGCATTCGTCCTATCGAAACAGATTAGTAATGCGTGGGCGAATTTTGCTCGAACTGGAAATCCTAGTCACAGTGGCTTACCGCGCTGGCCCGCGTACAGATCGGAGCGCCGTGCAACGATGTACCTCGACGCGCCATGTCATGTTCGCAACGATGCAGAACGAGAGGCACTGAGACTGATGGCACTGTCGTGAATAGCACAGTAAGAAACAGCGGAGAGACACGGCATGAATGCGCACCTTTAGTCACGCTACATCCAGATGAGAGTGACATGATGATGTGATCGGGAGCTGTATTTAGTATTGCTGGGGTTTCACAAGGCACCTGCACCAAGTCAACCGACGCCTTCTCCAGGGATATGCGGAAGTGGCGGTGTCTACCCTTTGGCACTGCGAACCTTCCATGACAGCCGCGGGTGTTGGAGTTGGACGCAGTTCCAATGTCGGTTGTCGAGGAAATCAAAGCCTAGCTGACATTATTCCTTCAAGAGAGCGGAACATGATTCTCACCCGACGTACCGCAATGCGATTGCTTGCTGGAGCCCCCGCCATGCTCTTGGGCCAGAAAACTGCAAGCTCGCCAACTCCACCCGTAGCGAGTCGGATAAACGAAATCATCGTGGTGTGCAAGACACATTTCGACATCGGATATTCGGACAGAGTAGAGGATGTATTGACCTACTACCGTACTACCATGATTGATCGCGCGCTCGATCTGATCGATAGATCGAAGGAATTGCCTCAGGAAGAACAATTCACTTGGACATGCCCCGGTTGGGTTTTCGATTGGATTGTTGAGGACTGGCCATCACAGACAGCCGAACGTCGTCAGCGACTGGACCGCGCTGTAAAGACGGGTCGACTTGTTGCTCACGCGCTGCCTTTCAGCATTGAGAGCGAGTTGATGTGGCCGGAAGAATTCGCGCGAGGTTACGCTTTTGCCGATCGTTCGTGCCAGCGCTATGGCATGCCGTTACCGCGAGCGGCGAAAACATCAGACTTGCCTTCGCAATCGAGAGCGTTAGCTACGTCCCTAGCTCACGGCGGAGTAAGATTCATGCACATTGGGTGCAACTGGCCATCAGGGTATGTTCACGATCTTCCGCCGCTCTTTTGGTGGGAGGGTCCGGACGGCTCACGTGTGTTAACTATGTATTCGACTATCTATGGAACGTGTACCGCACTGTGGCCCTGGGGAGGCGAGGGAGATCATTACATTGGACATAACCTGCTCCCGCCCACTGACTGGCCATATAAAACCTGGCCCGCAATCATCGTTACTTCGGACAATTCGGGACCACCGACTCTGGAAGCCATCCGGTCCCTCTTTGCTGAAGCATTAGAAAAGTTCCCCGACGTAAAAGTCCGGATGGGCACGTTGGACGATATCGCAGACGCTATCCTGGCAGAGAAACCGGAATTGGTTGTTGTACGTGGTGAAACACCCGACACATGGATTCATGGATGCATGTCGGATCCCGGAGGGATGCGACATGCCCGGAATGTGCGCCCATTCATCCCAGCTTTTGAGGTCTTACATACTCAGTTACGCCAGTGGGGCTTGCCAGTCGAGGACCACGATGAGGAAGTCGCGAAGGCATTTGAACAAAGCTTACTGTACAGCGAGCATACCTGGGGCCTCGGGCAGTCTGTTGACATTTACGGGCGAGCCTTTATGGAATTTCTCCCGGGCAAGTATCAGCAACTTGAAGCCTCTTGGGAAGATAAGACAAACTATATCCGAAATGCGGCAAGAATTACGTCATCGTTGCTGGATACTGGGCTCTCTGCTCTCATGCGTGCAGTTGACGCCGAGGGGCCTAGGGTCGTGGTATACAATTCCCTGCCTTGGCCACGTTCGGGCATAGTCGAGATCGATGGCACATCATTCCTTGCCACGGATATTCCGGCACATGGCTACCGAACGTTTCCTCCTCGGCCCGCTATTGTGCCGCAGATACTGTCCGGTAACACATTGGAAAACGAGTTTATAAGGGTAAGACTCGATCCTGTCCGCGGCGTGATTGCATCTCTTGTCGAGAAGCGCACCGGCCGGGAGTGGGTAGACGGATCCGCTGAATACGGCATAGGGCAATATCTCAACGAGCGATTTGAAAGTTCGCAGACAGAGGACTACTGCCGAGCGTATCAACAAGGCAGATGGGGTACTCATCTTCATCCAGGGATGCACAAACCTGGTCTTCCTGCTGGGGTGCGCTACCGTCGCGCTTCGGGCTCGAATGGCTCAATGCGTCTCGTCAAACAAGGTGAAATGCTGACCGGCATTCTGGAGATGCCGAGTGATTTGAACAATCATCTCCCCGCGACTTCCCTGCGCGCGACCATGCACGCGGGTGTTGCCTATCTCGATGTCGAGCTGACGATCAAGGATAAAGCGAAGGACAACTGGCCAGAAGCCGATTGGCTTTGCCTACCATTCAGATTAAACTCGCCGCAGTTCCGCTTAGCCCGGACGCTCGGAGTCATGGACCCGTCCTGCGATATTCTGCCCGGCTCGAATCGCCACATGTATGCTGTGGGCGTCGGATTGACAATCAGGGGTAGCGATGGAGCGAGCGTCTCACTCTGTCCAATGGATCACCCTTTGGTCAGTCTCGATTCGCCAGGCATCTGGAAGTTTTCTCTGGATTTTGTTCCCAAGAAGCCAGTGGTCTTCCTCAATCTATATAACAACCAATGGAATACGAATTACCGTTATTGGTATTCAGGTACTTGGAGTTCACGAGTGCGCATTTGGTTTGGCGACCAACTCGCCGTGCCCGCGCTAGAGACTATGCTGCCACTGATGGCGTCGGCCGGCTCCGGCGCTCGTGGACCACTTCCCTCAAGTCAGTCGGGGGTTAGCGTGTCGCGTCCGGGCGTGGTGGTCACTGCGCTCAAGCAGAAGTCAAAAGGTAAAGTGACCCTCTTGCGGTTATGGGAGCTCGCGGGAGAATCCGGCAAAGTAACCGTGCAACTCCCATCCGGATCGCTCGCGCGCATCGCCAGACCTGTGGATTTGCGCGGCGATTCGCTGGGTCCACCAATTGCACTCCAAAGCGGCTCATTCGAGTTCTTTCTGAGCGGCTTTGCCCCGGCTTCGTTCGAATTGGAATAGATTCGCACGTATTAAAGCGGCCCCCGCGGATCCGAAGCACCGTGCCGCAAGCCCCGCCGCCTCCATAAGGTCGCGCAGCTAATCTTCCAAGGCCTCATCATCATCAATGATCGCAATCAATTTGGACGGTTGGTCCAACGGCATGCCCTGAGGGTAGCGTGATGGCACATCCGGGTGCAATCGAACTTTGGGCGGACAAAACTAGACCTTAGTAGGTTACGACCGCCACGTGCACCTTCGAGCCCTCGCGACTCTTGGCGCGCCGAATGTAACCTCACACCATTGATCATCTCTCCGCCAGCCGTTCGGAGTGAGGCCACCCGTTGCGAACAGACGCTTTGATCGTTGCACAGGTCTTTCCGATCGAGCGCCCGATAGGCGAAATTCGATATCCGCCAACTGCAGCCGGGACAATGAAGGTTTCAGCATAGTGAACGACGAATGGATCGAAGGCTCCCGTCGGGCTTTCGACGATCGCCTCCTCTCCCTCAACGAGGTTGAGAACATTGACCGTCTCCAGCGTATCGTGAGGCGTCGAACTGGTAAACCAGTGCCTGCGCGTTTCAATGAACTCCAATTCGTGGAGCCCTGTGCGCTCCTCGCGCCAACCCGGGCCCTCCCCTATAGGTTCAATCCGATTGATCAGGTTTTTCCCGACCCATTCCGTGTCACGGTTCCAAACGATGTTTGCCAAGCCGTGTTCGAGATGAATCGGTCTTGGCGAACCGTCCAGTCCGAGCCGGCCCCAGTCCCACAACTTGAATGTGAAAATATACGGAGTTGCGCTTATCTCAAGAACCATGCTGTTCCTGCCCGAGCAATGGATGGTGCCCGCCGGAATCAGGAAATGGTCGTGCTTTCCGGCCGGGAAGCGGTTTACGTATGTCTCAGCACTGAACGACACACCGTCGTCTTGAGCTGTCTTCAACTCCCGGATCATGGCCTCTCGGTCGATATGAGTCTTAAGACCCAGGTATACGCTGGCATCGTCGCCGGCATCGAGCAAATAGTAGCTCTCGTCCTGCGTGTATTGCATGCCGAAATGCTCACGGATGAATTGGGTTTTCGGATGAACCTGTAGCGAAAGGTTTCCACCACCCATTGTGTCGAGAAAATCGAAACGAATCGGGAACTCGGCGCCGAATCGAGAAAACACCGCTTCGCCCAATAACTCGCGCGGATAGAGAAGGGTGAGGTTCATGGCTGGAATCTCGACGCAGGTCACTCCGAAAGCAAGCAGCAAACTGTTTTCCTCGGGTACACAGTCGAAACACCAGGCATAATTCGGCATCCCCGTGGGAAGGCCACAAACCCCCTCCATCCAGTGGCCGCCCCACGGCCCTGGATCGAAATAGGGAACCACCCGAAAGGGACGACGCGCAATCTGTTTCAGTCCATCTCGCACGGCGCGGCCGGTCACGAGTTTCGGAATATCTCCGTTAGTGTCAAGCCAAAAATCGATCTTCTCCAATAGTGATTTCTTAAGATGGTCAGCGGCACGCCAATCGACGAAAAACGCCCGTTTGTATTTCTGTCCTGGGCTTTCCGGCAGATTGTCGGCACCTAGATTCCCAACCGCATTCTGTCGTTGACGCTGTTGGATCTCCCAACGAGCCATATCCGCATACACGAGCAGATTTGGTTCTGCTGAAAGTAGCGATGCGCCCGCGCCGACAATGACTAAAAGCCCATGTTTCCAGTTTTTGACCTGTTCGCGCGCGCCCGCGAGCTTCGCGTTATCGAAAAAATCCTCAATTTCAAGACAGTTCATTCGACCAAACACAGGATCGTCGCCTAGCACACTCGATACCAACAGCTCAATTTCGGACGGACTCTTCAACAGGTCCGACGTGACGATCAGGCCCGAGGGCCGCAGGCCCTCCACCAGAGTGCTGATGAGTGCCTTCTCAAATACGCCCGGATAACATTCGAAAGATATCGTGCATTGCTCTGGTGCTGCGAAAGCCTCTAGCCGTTCCAGGATTCTGGGCCAGCCTTCCCAACTTTCCGATCCACACGGGCTCACCGTAAAGATGGGGAATTTCTCGTAGTTTGTCTCTCGTTGCATCGGCACCTCAAACTCCATTCAGCGTCCTTCACCGAAATCAAACCGGCCAAAGCAATCTCATCATGATCGAAAGATCGTATAAAGAGCTGTTTTAACCTACAATACAACCTAAATCATTATCGCAATTATCGATACCGATCAATTCGCCCCATTATTTCAGCATCTATAGCGAAAGTGGCCAACCCACAGCTCCCCCGAATATGCGACAAGCATGGTAACGCATTTTATTTCTTAAGCATACGTTAGGGATGCGAGCGATACTGAAGTATCGGAACTTGACCTCCCGACCCTGAACTGCGATACATTGTGAAATATAGAATCGCATATTACGAGTGAAAATGCAAAACAGATCATTAATTATGATTGATATGTTCTTAATCGCTCGCATATTATTCCCAGCAACGAAGAAAATATCAGGTCGACGACTTTCCAATCAGGTCATTCGGTCCGACGGATCGTGGCAATCAATCAGTCGGATCGTGACGAAATCTCGCAGGCGATTCGGGCAGGAGCGATGGCCCCCGATTTGCACTATCTTGTTGCGGAAGCTTCGTTGCGCCTTGACCCACGTAACAGTGAAAACGCGTTGGCCGAGCTCAACCGTGCGATTGCCATGAATCCGAGACAAGTTCAGGCACTCTCCCTTCGAGGCAAGCTCCGGCTGCAACAGCACTATCCCAAGGATGCCGTGTACGATCTCGAATTGGCTCACAGCATTGATCCAGCTTCCGCGAGCGCCATGTACAACTTGGCACGGGCACACTTCGCCCTGGGAAAGGCAGAAGAGGCCATGCGCTTTCGAAGCAATCGGCTTCTTCAGGCACGGCGCGGTGAATGAATTGAGTGATCAAAAACTCAAGAGTGTGCTCGGCCCACATTCCCATGAGTAAATCAGATAACAATCAACAGCGAAGATGACCGACAAACGCGGATGGCAAAGCAACCCCGGATAACCGGCCTTCGATCGTTTTGAAACCGCAAGCTGAAGTGAGATTGAGGGGACAATGATGAACTTTAAGCCGCCTGAAAAGTGGTCAATCTCGAGGCGATCGTTTGCGAAGGGCTCGATCTTGGCTCTGGCTGGGTCGTGGCTAGGCTGCCGATTGCGCGGGGAACCTCTGAAAACGTCAGATCGGGCCTCGCGCTTCATCAACCCAATCATCGGAGCAAGCACCAGCGATTTGCTGGGAGCGGGCAAGACATTTCCCGGTTCCACGACGCCATTTGGCATGGTACAACTCAGTCCCGACACGATTACCGGAGGCCTTAAAGGACCGGGCTACCCATTCGAAGGCGATAACGGTCCGGGCTACTCTTTCGAACACACAACGATTGAAGGCTTCAGCTTCACGCACCTGAGCGGTGTGGGATGGTATGGCGATTTCGGCAATCTGCAGGTGATGCCTACGACCGGCCCAATGAAACTGGGCAGCGGGCGGATAAACCATCCCGGTGAAGGCTGGCGTTCCGCCTATAGTCACGCAAACGAAAGCGCGGAAGCAAACTATTACGCAGGAATGCTCGAGAAATATGGAATCCGAGCAGAGCTGACGGCAGCGCCCCGTGCGGGAATGCTTCGCTTCAGCTATCCGAAGAATGAGACGGCGCGCATTCAATTGAATCTGGCGCGCCGCATCGGAGGCACTTCGACACGCCAGTGCGTAAAAGTGGTGGGAGATCGAGCGATCGAGGGTTGGATGCGCTGCCCCTCCGCCGGCGGCGGTTGGGGCAACGGCGAGGGCAATGTAAGCTACACAATCTACTTCCACATGGAGTTCTCAAAGCCGCTTGACCACTACGGGGTTTGGAAGATCGACATTCCAGACAATGCGTTTCCCGTGCAACAGGGACTGGCGTCGTCGTATTTCTATACCGACCAGTATCAGGACCTTGTGAGGCGAGGAGAGGTGCTGCACGGTTGCAACGAGTATGCGGGCAATCATATCGGCTTCTTCGCCGAGTTTCCTTCGCTTGTCATGGACGAAAAAGTGGTGGTGAAGTCGGGCATCAGTTTTGTCAGCGTGGACGGCGCTCGCAAGAATTTGGCCCTCGATATACCGGGATGGGATTTCGAAGAGACACGCCGCAAGGGCCGTGCGCTGTGGGATGACGCATTGAGTGCCATAGAGATCGGGGGTGCATTGGAATTTGAAAACAAGATTTTCTACACTGCCATGTACCACTCGATGATCGATCCGCGTGTGATCTCGGACGTGGACGGCAACTATGCGCATGGCGACGGCAAGATACACACGGCGGGAGGATATACGCCGCGGACGATCTTTAGTGGGTGGGATGTCTATCGCGGAGAATTCCCGCTTTTGACTCTGCTCAATGCGACTGTAGTCAACGACGAGATCAATTCACTCGTTAACCTCGCGGAGTCCAGCGGGAAGGGATATCTCGAACGCTGGGAGATTATGAATTCCTATAGCGGGTGCATGGATGGGGACCCGGCAACCTCTGTGATTCTGGATGCATATTCGAAGGGAATCAGGGGATTCGACATTGACAAAGCATACGCCGCAGCTAGGCAGACAGCCGCGGGGAAGAACGGATCGACTAACCGTCCAGAGAATGCTTTTTATATGGAGCATGGGTATGTGCCAGATCAGCCATCCTCTCCAGGAGTGTCCTGGACCCTGGACAACGCATATTTCGATTGGTGCATGGCTCGTCTGGCCCTGGCGCTGGGTAAGAAAGATGACGCCCAAATGTTTTCAGCCCGCGCAGCAAACTACAGGAATATCTACGATGCGAGCGTTGGGAGTATGCGGGCGAAGAACGCCAAGGGTGACTGGATTCCGTGGCTGGGCAAGACTGCATTTGGCCAAGGGTGCACGGAGAGCAATCCTCTACAGCAGACGTGGTTCGTTCCGCATGACGTCTTCGGACTGATCGAACTGATGGGGGGCCGGGAGTCGTTCTCCGGGCAGTTGGAAGCGCTCTTTGAAAAGACCCCTCCTTCCTTCGGGTGGAATGAATATTACAATCATGCAAATGAACCTGTGCACCATGTTCCGTACCTCTTTGTTTATGCGGGCAAACCTTGGCTCACGCAGAAGTGGGTACGCCGTATCCTGACGAATGCTTACCACAACGATGTCAATGGAATCTGCGGCAATGACGATGTAGGCCAGATGTCTGCTTGGTATGTCCTAAGCGCAATGGGCTTTTATCCAGTTTGCCCTGGAGAAGGAATCTATATTCTTGGAAGTCCGCTTTTCGCGAGTGTCAGGCTTCATCTGGACAAGAAATGGTACAAGGAAGCCAGTTTTGCGATTACGGCGGAGAATCAGGCGCCCAACCACCCGTATGTTCAAAGCGCAAAGTTAAATGGAAAGCCATTGTCGCGTGCGTGGATAAGGCACAATGAGATTGCTGCGGGTGGCACACTGGAGTTCGTGATGGACGCCGAGCCTAACAAAGAGTGGGCGACGCGGAGCGAAGATCTTCCGCCTTCCGTTGCTCTTTTAAGAAGTCGGACGTAAATCTCGTTTTGAAATGCGTGAGCGCACCGAGAAGTCTGCTGCCAGCCGAATCCTGGCTGCTCATCTATTTGCGCCCACTTCACTCAGTTTTCGATGCTGATTGATACTGATCGATAGGATTCCGGGTGTCCTTGTTTACAAGCCGGCGGGACTGCGGTCTTGTGGAAGGCCGATGCGCCGGGGAAGGTCTTGGAAGCGCTGATCGGATCGTAGCTCATCGAAACATGGCCCTTCGACCCCTGGATTAAACCGCTCCTCAAACCGCTTCAAATTGTGCCAGCGGGGCGCACGCTTCATCCTCCCTCTGCCATTTCTCTCTAAATGAGCGACTATGGAGGCATGGAGCCGAACGTTTTAAATTCTAGCTTCGGTCAGTATTACAGGAACATGTGATTGTCCGGCTATTCTGTCGATTACTCACTCTCTCTCATGACAAGAATGGGTCTTCTCATCAGCATTCGCGGCCCTCAGCAAGAATTCCGTGGGATGAAGAAATGAATTAAAGATTGCTCGTCGGATGTTAATAACAGCCTCTAGCCTTCTAGGTTCGCTTACAAGGCCCTGAGGTCTTCCGATAGTAGTGGAACTGCCCCCAGCAACGCAGCGTTTCCACCCAGGATTGCCGCGCACACCCGGGGTGTTCCCCAACTCTTCCATGCGTGCTTTTCCACGTGTTCCTCGACGAATGGCAGGATGACATCAGCGTTTTGCATGACGCCCCCGCCGAATACGACCACCTCCGGGTCGTAGGCGTGAATCAGCGCAACCGCGTTAACCGCCCATACGTTCAAACAATGCTGCCGGACTGCACTAGCGACGGCATCTTCGTTTCGAGCTGCGGCGAAGAGCGCCTGAAAATCGATTTGCGCTACGCCGGCTAGGCTGGATTTGTCGAATCCCGGTGTCTCTCGTACGATCCGTGGCAATGACCAGCCTGAGGCTTCCGCTTCGGCGCATCCAACATTGCCGCATGCGCATTTGTGCCCCCGATAGTTCACCGGCAAGTGGCCTCCGAGGCATGCGGCTTGGGCATGGGCGCCGCGCACCAATTTTCCCAGCATCATTGCGGCGCCGCCGATTCCGGTGCCGAGCGTGATCATAACGACATCCTGCACGCCTTGGGCTGACCCAGCGTATTGTTCGCCGAGCAGGGCCATCCGAGCATCATTCTCGATCCGAAGACCAAGGCCGAATTGCTCAATTGCCCATTGCTCGAGATCGAGACGAATCGCATCTTCATATTTCTTCAGCGTGGAGAGAATGCGGCCGTTCCGCACATCCACTATTCCCGGGAACCCGATTGCAATTCCGTCACACTCCTCCGCAGTTGCACCACTCTCCTTCAAGAGAGTCCTAAGCGCCTCCGCGACGCAGGGCAAAAGCGATTCGAGCGATCTCGCTAGCCCCGAATCGAGCGATGCTGAACCCAGCAACTCATTGTCCCGGACAAGTCCACAGCCAATGTGTGTGCCACCCATGTCAAGCGAAAAAGCCAACATCTGTTTGAACTCCAGCTTTGGAATTAGAGCAAGTAACGGGTTGAGCCCGCCAGGATAAAAATCGCGAGCACGAGCACGGTCACGCCTGTCCACTGGATGCGGATAGGAAGTGCTCCGCAATCTTTCCATTCGCCCGTAAACATGCCCAACATAGTCGCGGTGATCACGATCAGCGACATGAATAAGGGCCATCCAAGAATCGGACCCCAAGTCCCCAGTTGGCTCGCTGCCAGTCCATAGAGCAGGGTGCTTCCAAACCAGAGGACGGCCATCATCGCTGCCAGTACCCAATGTGAACGCCCCACTCGGTACCTAAATCCGGAACGATTCCGTTTCATCAACCAAGCACAATACACGACATTCGGAACTGCACCGGCAAACATCAGCGGCAGCCAAACCGCGTTGATCGCGTTGAGTCCGTTTGCGCCAAAAGAGCGAGCTACTTCAACCAACGGTGTTCCGAAAGCGACTCCAAAATTCATCAGGGATGCGCCAAGACCGCACAGAATAGCAAGCAGCAGCCCCCGCGAGGTCCGTTTTTGCGAGGAAATAGACTGCGCGCGCGGTCTCTCTCGCATCCTTCCGGCGGCGGCACAGAGCACCACGCCCAAAAGGACGAGAGCAATTGAGCCAAGCACCGCATACCCTGCCGTGCTATTCAGGTATTCTCGGTGTAGAGACACCATCGGGATCAGGCTGCCTAGGGCCGCAGATGTTCCTAAGACGACAGAAAATGCAAGTGTAATCCCGATCATATCCACCGCAAGGCCGAAAAAGACCTGCGCTACTCCCCAGCCCGCACCGAAGCCGCAGACTTCGAGAATTATGTCCGGTGACGCTGAGCGGTAAACCATCGACGGATTCGGGATGGTAACGAGAGCGGCCGCAAGAGGCAGAGCCACGAGCGCGAAAACTGTCCAGGCGAGCCAGGTGTTCTCCCAGGCCCATTTGCGAGCGTACTTCATGGGCATCGTGAAGCTGGCGTTTGTAACACCGGCAATGATGAGGGTTGCGATCCCGCGCGAGGTACTGCTCATGGTGGGCTTCCTTCCGCTCAGCTTGAGCCAAGTCAACGGCCGGAATTTTCAAGGCCGCGCCCAAAACAGCAAACATCGGGCGTGTGATATTTATTCCAAGATTTTATCATATAATGTAAGGCAGATTGAGATAACAGCGCATGAAATGTGATTGTTAGATCATAACGCTCAACCATCAGGCTGCGCCACAGCCGCGCACTAGCCGTTGCCGGTGGAGGCGCGGGCCACAGAACTTTGCGGCGTTTCACTCTTGCCATTTTGCTCTTTCTGATCGTATCGTGATTCTTTTCCAGTCTTTCGAGCGTGTCTGACGACTGTACGCGCATGGACATGTTATTTTAGAGTGCAGCAACACGAATAACCTTGTTTGGCTAGGCAATATGCCCGCAAAGAGTGACAACCTGATTGCACGTCACGAATACATCCTTCAGCGCTTGCAGGAGACAGGGACCGTCGCTATTGACGAACTCTGCACGACGCTCGGAGCATCGATAGCCACCATTCGCCGAGATTTAGAAGACCTCGAAAACCGATCTTTGCTGAGGCGCACACGCGGCGGAGCAGTACGAATAGGACCACTGTTCTATGAGCCGTTCCGGAATGACAGTTCTTTCCAGGACAAGGTGAGCAGCTTTGCCGAAGAAAAGCGTCGCATCGCCCTAGCGGCGGCTAAACTCGTCAGCACGGGTCAAACAATCGCATTGACCGGTGGCACCACAACAACCGAAGTGGTTCGAAGCCTTAAGGTGCTCAGCGGCATTTCCATCATCACCAATACCGTGAATGTGGCAATGGAATTGAGTAACAGGAAGGACATCGAGGTGATAGTGACGGGAGGGCACCTCCGCGGAACTTGGTTCACTCTCGTGGGTCCGCTCGCAAACGCCGCGACCGAGATGCTCTTCTCCGATATCATGTTCATCGGCGTCGACGGCATCGATGCGAAACAAGGTTTGACCTGCACGAATTCTTCCGAAGCCGAGGTCCTGCGCAAACTTGTGCACCACGCCAAAATGAAAGTCGTGGTAGCTGATCACAGCAAACTCGGTTCTATCAGCAAGTATCTGCTCTGTCCAACAAAGGGAATGGACAAGTTAATTACCGATACGGACGCGTCTGCTTCAGCAATTGCGCCTTTCGAAAGACTCGGAATTGACGTCACCCGGGCTTGAAGTCGATTGCAGCCGAGTCTATACGTTCAGGACTTCAATGCGCAGGGTGACCAATTCCCAAGCGGGTACGTCCACCTGTGTACCGAGTCGTTCAAGCGGTTGTTCACGAAGGTTGCTACGCCAAATCTTGATAGGCGTGTCATCTGTCCACGTCAAACTGGTTTTACGGTTTTCTCCTGCGGCGCCGAAAAGCCGGACAATCCACGCGCTGCCGTCTGCACTTCGCTTGCATTCCTGCAGAAGCACATCTTCCTTATCTATCCGGAGTTTCAGCACCATTGGGGATCGCTGCCCCCGGGCCGAAGAAACAAGGGGCTGTGACATGCCCATCGCAAAACGGCTGGCAGCTGCAGGGTCGTATCCGGCGTGCGGACGAAGCCCATACCGAAACTCGATGAGTCCATCCTGATACGCCCGGTAATTCGTTCCCCAATGATTGTTGATCACCCAGGAATAAAACTTCTGTGTGGGCTCAATATGCTTACGCCAGATCTCAGGATGGATTTGCGATCCCAGCATGGTGGCCGAAAGAGAGCCGATTTCAACCAGAGGCGCATCAAGTGTCGCACAGGTGACGCCGTACTCTGCATTTGCTACATCGATCCACCGGCCCACAGGCAACCAGTTCTTGCAAGATCCCGAAAGTTGATCAATTTCAGGACGCATTACTGCAAGAGGAACATCGACGTGGATCTGACCGTTCTCAATGGCAAACGGAAAGGCAAATTGCACGCTTTCTTTCGACCCACTCTGAGCAAAATCTCCGGCAGGTCCATCTTTGCCTGGGTGCGGATTTAGGGGCGCACGTTTCTTATTTACGGTGTTGGATAGTTCAATCCAATCCACATAAGCCTTCAATCGCACGCGACGAACAAGTTCCACACCCCCCGGTGCGGAGGACTCGATACGGATCGTGGCAACGAGGGGACCGGGTTCCTCGATTGCGATGCGCACAGGCCCGCTCGTGCTCACCGTCGATGTGTCCTTGCCTTCAAGGAATAGGTACTTATTTACTGCCTCGTCTAAGCTGGTGTCCACAAGGTTGTGCGCAATCCTCTTGGACATTAGCTCGACGATGTTGCCGTTCTTGCTGTCGACTTTCGCGCGCACAACACCGTTATCCAAGACTCCGTCCAGCACCGTAACGCGTCTTGCCGGAACATGCGGCGCTTCTGCTGAAAGATGAAAACTCGCACTTCCCAGTGCAGGAACATTCTCTGCGAGAAAGGCCAATTCTCCTGTTGAAAGACGTTGCGATGGGACAGATGTGCCGTGTTCGTTCTTCACATGATCTTTGCCCAGAGACCTCTCCTTCGCGACCAGAATTACTTCTGTCCTCGGCCAAGAACAGGTGTTATGTACATCTACGTTTGAGCTACCGCTCTCGCTTGCGTATGCGTCGAGCACCTCGTCGAGGAGCCTCTTTGATTCATTCTCGGCGTCAACTGCGAATTGGCGTTTAACTTGCCATTGTTGTGTCACAAAGGAATTCTCAGAATCCGAAACACTATTCCACGCTCCCCATGTGTGTTCCGAATACAACAAGACATTTCTCCAGGCTGCGTCGAAATCGGCGTCCTTGTATGCCTGCGGCGCGAGGATCGCAGAGAGTGTTGCTGCCTGAGCCAAGCGCTCGGCTGCTCCCCGGTTCATTCGTGTCTCCAAGGCCGATGACCCTGCTCCATCCTCCCAATAAGGAGTCAAGTCGCCCTTGAATTCCGGTAGTTGGTGGCCATACTGTTTCTCGAATGCCGCAAACGCATCGCTCGTTGTCGAAATGGAGAAGCGCGGCCATTCGTATTCTTCATTCCATTGCTTCACGAACTCGCAAATGTCCGGATCAGGGATGGCATTGTCGCCGTGGCCCGACCACCGAATATAAGAGATTTGATAGGGGAAACTGATCTCATCTAGTCTCGCTTGATACTTGTTGACCCACATTGGGTCTAGCTTCATGATGTGCGACATCGCATACCCGGTCCACGGAACCCAGACAAGCACTCTTTCATTGCCTGAAGGAGAAACCCACCAGAATGGTCTATCCTGCCACTCGACCATAAAGGTCCCTATGCGGTCGAAGAAATTGGGAGCAGCCGAGAAGTAGCGGATGCCTGCTTGAGCCATCGCGGAGACCGTCCCCCAGGTATACCCAGGAACATCGCTAATCATGGCTGAGTCGACGTGGATCCCGCATTGATTGCCTAATTCGGTTGAGTAACGAAACAATTGGAGAAGTTCTTCAGGCCGACAAAGGCCAGTAAGCTCATTCGCATACATCCCGTTGAGCCCGATCCAACCCTTCTTCACAGCGCTGATCAGCTCTTCGCGCCCTGGCTCGGTCTTAGTTCTCATGAACAGATCTGCTCCCCAGAGAACCTCAAGGTTCCAAACGAATCGGGCTCCTGGTGGGTAGTTGGCCGTGTTTCGCGCTAGTTCGATTCCCTTGGAGATATTTGCCACTTGTTTTGCTTCAATATTGCTCTGGAGATCGGTATATCCAAGGTCATGGTGAGAATGAGGCAAGATGAAGATCTGGACTTTGCGTACCGGTTCTACGCGAACTTCGGCCGAGTCCGACTTGCCGGCGATTTCATAGTCGATAAGCACTTGCCTGGCTGTTTCAACCGGATCGACATAGACGTTGAACGTATGTGTCCCTGAAGACAGAACGCGACGCTCGACTTCTTGGTGGTCGGCGCGCACGACCAACGTTGCGTCCGTTCCGGCGTGTTCTATCGTTAGTTGGATCGGTTGGACAAGTCTCCCACCTTTATTCGCCATCCCGCGAATTGGCAGGGCAAAGCTCGACTTCTCCATAGAGGTCTGATCTTGGCCAAGAGCCAAGACCCGATGTCGTGCACAAATGATCCCGGCTGCAGCCGCAATTCCTTTTATGAATTTACGTCTTTCCATACTCGGCAATAAATTTCCTTTCTGGCCAGCGCGAACGGACCCGAACGAGCGACACGCACGCCAGTGATACATCCGTTCGAGATCCCCCAAATAGGTAGGGAGGAACGAGAGGACTCACATGTCGTCGGTTCGGCTGAAGTGTGGTGCCGGGTGAGAACACTAACAGAGATAATGGTCGAATGTAAACAAAGCATGCATATTTAACGAGCGATATATGACATTAGCTTCATTAATAGTAATAAGATCAATACGATACGCTCAGATTTGATCGCTACTGAAGCATAGGCTCCTTTCCAGAATCCCGACATTTGCGGCACGAAACAGGATTAAGGATCTCTTATTGCGAGTGAAAATGTCATATTAGCGCATAAATAATGATTGACAATCCGCAATTCGCTCGCCTATGATCCCCGGCGACCAAGAAAGCACAGCGTCGGCGACTTGGCAATCAGGCCGCAACCCGATGGGTGGCGGCAATTAATCATGCAAACCCGGATCGAAATCTTTTCGGAGGAGGAAGTTAATGTACAAAGATTCTCGGAGCGCCAAGATGCGTGAAGGCTGCTGTGCGCAGCACTGGGATTGGGCAGGAGACGATGGCTTGCAATTGCAGGATTCGCGTTCTTTTGCTGCGGGATCCTGTTTGGCAACTGCCCAGTGTTGCAAGCGCAAAATACGACAGGGTCGTTCAACGGTCACGTTTACGACGCGAACGGTTCCGTAATGGCGGATGCGAAAGTCGCTTTGCAGGACATTCAGACTGGATTGACGTGGAACACCACGACCAACAGTGAAGGCCTCTTTGGGTTTCCGCTGATTAAGCCTGGTACTTACCAGCTCACGGTCACGGCGGCAGGGTTCGAGACGGTGGTCAAGCCTAACTCTCCACTAACTCCCACGCAACCTATTGAAAACACGGACCGGGTATCCGATGGGAGTTTGTGGCTCTCACAACCACCCCAAAGGGGTGGCCCGTGCTTAGTGCTGGACGTCAACCAGATTGCGATGCAGGATTTCACGCTGAAAATCGGAGCTGCAACCCAAACGGTGACCGTCTCCGCATCTTCCCAGATGCTGGAGTCCTCAACGGCCGACGTTGGGGCCGTAGTCGACGAGCGCACGGTAGGCAACCTGCCGCTCAACGGAAGAAGCTTTTCGGCATGCTGACTCTGACGCCGGGTGAGAACCCTGTGAACTATTCGCAGAACAGTGGTACAGGCTATGGAACAGGCTTCGGTTCGCCTGGCATTCCAGGATCGACGTACGTTTTCCCTTCGACGCAAGGGCAGTGGAACCGTGAGAATCTGTACTATCTCGACGGCATCATCAACACCGCTTCGTTTGGCAGCTCGTATGATGTGCCGCCGATCATCGATGCGATCCAGGAGTTCAAGCTGCAGTCGCACGAGGATCAGGCGGAGTATGGCGGCGTGTTGGGCGGCGTGGTCAATGTGGTAACTAAAGTCCGGCACGAATACCTATCACGGAGCGCTGTGGGAATATCTCCGCAATAACTACTTCGACGCCAGAAATCCATTTACCGATTTCAAAAACAACACGCCGGCGCCGCCAGCGCCCTTTCGCCAAAACGAATACGGTGCTGACTTCGGCGGCCCGGTGAGGATTCCGAAGATCTACAACGGCAAGGGTAGGACCTTCTTTTTCGCCGCGTGGGAGGCATGACGCTACTCCAAAGCGGTGGGCTTGACATACATTTCGCCCACTGCGGACGAATTGAACGGTGACTTCACGAATGCTTCCGTCGTGACCAGTTCAGGAAAGCCCGCGCTCCTCTACAATCCCTTTCAGACGACTCGAACAGCCGGCGCATACACGCGGCCGCTGCTAGGAAACGGCTACGTTATTCCGACAGCCATGATCGACCCGAATATGCAGGCTTACCTCAAGGCTTACAGCGATACGCCGAACTTTACGCCTTCGGTCCCCGGCGCTCCAAACACAATTCTGAACGCTGTCGGCACGGACATTGCCGAGGCATTCTCCGCTCGCGTTGACCATTCCTTTAACTGGGTTCGTCATACACACGATTTCGGCGATGTGCGGCATTTGCTGGCTGCTTTCGAACAGCAGCCGCACCTTTTGCGATGATACGAGCGTCATGCGATGGATTGTGGTTCGCGTCGGTGTTTCACTGCCCGTCAATCTAAACCAATTCATCATTGTTTACCGTGTGCGAACCCTCGAAAATAGGCCCTTCTGCGGTGTGTCTAATGAAAGGTAACCAATTAGATTCGGCATCGGCATGAGGCTGGTCAAATTCTGCGCACTTGATTACGGTAAGTTGCAAAGGTGCGTAAATAGACTCCATGGCCTTTGATCCGATCGCAGCCCTGCGCGAGTGGAAGCAGAAGGTAGTTTCGCTTCAGCAGCGGTGGCGTGGAGCTCGCCGGGAGATTGAACAGTTACGCCAAGAAAACGACCAGTTGCGGCGACGAGAGAGGCAACTAGAGCACGAATGGGAGCAACTGCGCCAGGAGAACGAGAAACTGAAGCGACAACTGGAGGAAGCTCAGCGGGCGAGTAAGCGACAAACAGCACCCTTTTCTCGGGGCACACGGAAGCAGAATCCGAAAACGCCGGGGCGCAAGTCCGGTTCTTGCTACGGCCAGTGGCACAGCAAAGCCATACCCCAAAAAGTCGACGAAGTGATCGCCGTACCCCCTCCCGCGCATTGTGAGTGTGGCGGCCCGCTGGAAGTGGAGAGGATCGAGCCCCAGTACCAACAGGAAATCGTGCGCCGAACGTTCTGGCGACGCTTCGACATTCCCATTTGCCGTTGTCAGAAGTGCGATAAACGGGTGCCAGGGCGGGATCCGCGGCAGACCTCCGATGCTCTGGGAGCGGCGGCGGTGCAATTAGGGCCCGAGGGGTTGGCGCTGGCAGTCAAGATGAATAAAGAGTTGGGGATGCCCCATGCCGATGTGTCCGCCGTGTTACGGGACGGCTTTCAATTCCCGGTGAATCGCAGCACGATTTGCCGGGCCGTGGATCGGGTGGCGCGGCGCGGAGAAGCCACCTGGCACGCTCTCCGGGATGCCGCCCGGCGCAGTATGGTGAACGGCATCGACGAGACCGGCTGGAAGGTGGCCGCGCAATTACGCTGGCTCCGGGTAGCGGTAAGTCAGCAGGTGACCTTCTGTGACATCTTGCCGGGCCGTGGCTTCCCGCAGGCCGCGTCCATCTTGGGGACCGATTACGACGGCTGGTTAACACATGATGGTTGGAAGGCGTATTACAGCTTTCTCCGAGCCGGCCATCAGAGCTGCCTGCGCCATCTGCTTCGCCGCTGCGAAAACATGATCCAGATCGCCTCTCCGGCTACTGCTCGCTTCCCGCTTCAGGTGCAAGCCGTGTTACAGCAAGCCCTGGCCTTACGGGATCGCTACAAGAGCCACGAGGTCGCGCTGCACGGCTTATGGACCGCGACCGGACGTCTAGAAGCGAAGCTGGATCGGGTATTAGCCCACCCCGGTCGGGATGTGGCCAACCTCAGGTTCGCGAAGCATCTGCTCCATGAGCGGCCCTACATCTTTACCTTTCTTTATTGTCCCGGGCTGGATGCCACCAACAATGTCAGCGAGCGAGCTATCCGCGCCCTCATCGGCGCGCGCAAAAACTGGGGCGGCAATCGGACCCCACGAGGAGCTCGCGCTCAGGCGGTGCTCACCAGCATTCTGCAAACCGCCAAACAGCAGGGCAAACAACCCTTCGATGTTTTGGTGGAATTACTGTGTGCCAGCGACAAGCACAAGATTCTCGATCTTGTGCCCACCCGAGAACCCCTGGAACCGGTGCACTCCTCGCGTCATTCCCCAGCTCCGTTCGTTCCCCACATCATTTGTGCACACCCTTCGGCAGGTCTCGCCAGCGCACCGGTTTGACTCCCAGGCTCGAGGGTCAAACTCACTCACATTCCGCTTTTGCCATAGCCGGAGTCGTACTCGGCTTGCAGCCGATCGTGCAGCTTCTTTAACGCCCGCTTGTTGGCCGGTGGCGAATAATAGTCATCGGGCTCATCCAAAGCTAACGACAACGCGGCCAACAGGCCGTCCAGATCCCAGCGATACAATCCCAAAGGCCGTTTCCCTTGGTAACGCTCGATACGACGATCCAGCCCGAACGATTCCGGCAGATCTAATTCCTTCAGCTCTCGCAGCTCGGCACCCTTGATCAACAATTGATGCTTACGGTCATATTTGCCGGGCCTCATAGCCTAAAAGTGTACCCGCAGACCTACATCTAGCTACCGCCGATCTATTGGCCACGATCGACTTCACCCGGTAACCAATGACACCAATTCTTGCCGTTCCAGTACAGAAAGCGATAATTCCGCATGCGGCTTTCCGATTAGTTATCGCATCGGCCCACGGGCTCCACGAGCGAGACAGTGTTGAAGCTCTCCTGCTTTTTCAGATCCACTTCCAAGCAGCCCAAGGTTTGTGCCTCATCCAAGTACCAGCTCGATCGGAAGTCGCCATCGTTTGCTGTAGGTCCGAAAGAGACGTGTCAGTCTGGCTCCGCATAGAGTCCAAGCTCCGCAATCCCGGGGGACTTGGAGGTTCCACGAAGACTGAGGCGCACACGCTCCGCACTGGTATGCTTTACCCGGTACACCATCGCTGTCGGCGAGTCGCCGATAAGCACTTCATGCCATTGTCCAGCCATCCTCGCTTCGACGCGATAGGAAGCGATGCGGGTATCTGGTCCGTAATCGCCCAGATAGGTGGGCTCGACGACGGTTACAGTGTTGAATTTGGCTGGCGTTTGCAGATCAATCTCGATCCAGCCCGATGTCTGCCCATCATCCCATTGCCAGTAGGTTTGCGGATTATCGTCATTCGCGAGGTCAGGCCCGTTCGTATCAGCAATACTGCTGGCATACGAAGGTCGCGCGAAGGCGAGGTCCGGCGTGAGTATCTGCTGTGAGGCGGTAAGCCGTGGAACAGGCACTCGTTTGCGCCAAAGCTCGCCAATTTCAGCAAGCCGTTCTACCGCGTTCGGGTCGAAGCGTCCGTCGCGGTTTGGCGCCACATTCAAAATTAGGTTGCAGTGACGAGCATTGAACGGAATGAGCCACTCGTCAACGATCTGGTGGGCCGATCGAAGCTTCTGTTGCGGATAATCCAGTTTCCAGAACCAGTCGCTTTGGAGCGTAGTCGCTGACTGCGAGGGCACTTCGCTCCCGGTTGGGATCGTTTGCCCGGCGTGCTGCTCGTACTGTTTCACATCGGTGTAATAGAGTGCCGGGGCTGGAAAGCTGCCGTGGTTGTAATCGCTCATCAGGCAATTTGGCTGCAGTTGCTTCACATGACTGTAGATTTCGAGAAATGGCATCTCTTGATAGTTGATTCGACTCCATGCTGCGTTCCATCCGTCGATGACTAACGCAGTGATTTCACCATAGTTCGTTAGAATTTCGGTGAGCTGACCCTTGACTCGGTTGATCTTCTCCCGCGTAATACAATGCGGTCGTATATCTGCGCGCAGGTCAAGGATGGAAAAATATAGGCAGGTTTTGAGCCCCTGTGCCCGGAAAGATTCCACGTAGGCGCGCACAACATCGTGCTTGAAGGTGGCATCCTTCACGCTCGCACTGCCGGTCGCAGTAGGCCAAAGACAAAACCCGTCATGATGTTTGGTTGTGAGGCAACCATAGGTCATACCGGCCGAGCGAGCCGCGTGGGCCCATTGACCGGTATCGAGATTCTTGGGATTGAACAGAGCGGGCGATGCTTTCGGATCACCCCATTCGCGCTGCTCGTAGGTTGCCATGTTCAGGTGAATATACATTCCGAAGCGCAGATCAAGGAACTGTTGCTGAAGTGCCAACATGGATGGTCCGGAAGTATTTCCGGGCAGTATCCCACCTACGGCTTTTCCCATCGAGGGACTCAGCGCCACAGCGGCCATGCCGCAGGCGAATTGACGTCTGTTCATCTTGCTCACATTCTCAGCGAACGCTGTTAGCGCGCACATGACTCGGGTTTTCTGCGCCCGAGGACTTGCCGTGATGCCCTATTCGAATATAGCGCAAACCTTCGATGATCTGTTCTCTTCAGGTATGAGGGTGACTGACGGAGTCGAGTCGTGAAAAACACCCTACCCGCTCATGCGACAGGCGTTTTTCTCACACTCCACGGCGGATCTGGTACCGACTCCGCCGAACTTGTTGCGGGGATTCAGGCTGGGATTAATGTGGTGCACATTAATACGGAATTACGCCCTTGCGTGGCGGCGAGGCTTGGAAGATGCGCTCGCGGAGCACCCGGACGAAATCGCGCCGTATCATCTGCTTCCCGCCGCATACGAGGCGGTCAGTGAGGTTGTGAGGTCCTGCCTGGGGGTCTTCGGGGGCACTGCGAGAGCGGTTGCATAACCGCTTTCGACTTGTCCATGGAGCATGGGCTGATGGCTCAAGCTGGTGGAAAGTTATTCCACTTCTCAAAGCCGACGGTCTGAAAGTCGCCGCGGTCCAGCTTCCCCTGACTTCGCTAGCCGACGATGTAGCAACGGTCCAGAGAGCGCTTGCGCTGGAAGATGGTCCAGTGTTGTTAGTAGAACATCCCTACGGCGGCGCGGTAATCACTGGAGCCGGATATGACGATAAGGTCGCCGCTCTTATGTTTCACGTTTGCGCCCGATGAAGGCCAATCAACTCTCGATCAGATAATGGCCTACCCGACCCCGGTCGGGGCGCAGCTCTCTTGCGAAGCTCTTTCATCCGGGCAATTCCAGCCGACGATGGCAAGACGCCGGAGTCTTAGAGTTTCGACCCACCGTCGACCGAGATACTCGCTCGCGTGATCCAGCGGGCCGCGTCTGACGCCAGGAACGCGACGACGTCCGCAACATCTTGCGGCTTGCCGATTCGCTTCAATGCTTGCATTCCAAGCGCGAACTCCCGGCCTGCCTCAGTCTTCGTGAATTCGACATATCAGTGCCGATCATGCCCGGCGTGGGCGATGTCCTAAATGTGCAATCATCTTCCAAACCCGCGTAATTACTGGGTCCTTGAACAAGAACGCCGACCCCAGCTTACTCAGAATGTAACGCTAGTGAACGATGTGGGAGATCCACAAATTTGCAACTCATTGAAAAGATGGCGTCCCTATACCATACGATTTTGAACACTTCGTCGAACAAGCTGAAGGGTTGCAACAGTTGTGCGCCGATGTCCTAGGTGAGCCGCACGGAATGACCCGCGTTAGCAAAAATATGGTCAGTGACATTATCAGCGGAGATTAGGTCGTTTGCACTCCGTGGGAAGAAGTCCAACTAGACCGGCTCATTTGGTCGCCTTCACCGCTGTACCCAACACCTCTGCCGCTTGCTGCAGGACCTTGAACGAAACTCCCTCTTTCTTTTCACCCTCAAACACTCTATCAGTGGGAGAGGTGAACACGTTCTTAATCGATTCAATCACAAATTCTGTGTAATTATTGCGCTGAGCGGTGTGGCCGAATGCTGTGGGCAAGTACACCAACAGATTACAGGTGAGAAGCTACCGCGCAAGCGTGCGCTGCAAGTGTGGAGCAAACCACGCTGAAAGGTGCCCAACAAACAGTTTTGGTGCACCCGGCGACCGAAACTCACAACCAAGCCACATCCACAGGCAAGCAGTAGCAGGTGAGCCATAGGGAATACCCCAGCGACAGGCGCGACGGTATTACACCAGGAGGATGCGCGGTTGGTTTCCATGGGTACACCAGCGGTAGGACGCCATGCTGCTGGTCTTACTCAGGCTCTGTTGTACCGTCACCATCTTTGCGGAGTGAACGACTAGCCGCTTCCTGTGACGTGGTGTCAGCATCATGCTCACGGCTTCGATAGGGCTGCCGAGCTCTGTCTTGATGTAAATCAGACTCCGGTAGTTCATTCCATTTTTGACTCTGACCACTTCGATTGTTCCTCAGCTTTGCTTCCTTTGCTTCAAGAAGCGAACTAATCTCTCTTATCAGAGCCATCAGCTTTTTGCGGTCTTGCTCCACAGCGGCAAGTTGACACAACTGGAACCATCGCTCCTTGGTTCGATCATTCACTCTCGTTCCTTAAAGGGAGCAGGTATAGAGCCGAGCGTACGCTGGCGCACATGGGGTTGTCTGTACAGTCTATTCACTACACCAACGGTACGACGTAAGTGGTTGTTTTATGAACAATCTAACCACCATTGAGCGTGTCGGCCTCGACGTGGCGGTCAGCACGATCCACTCGTTCATCAAGGTTCGCGCAAAACACCGAAAGCAGGTGCAGTACGAACTGCCACCGCTCGAACCGCAATCGCCCGTGACCGCCCGCATGAATCCCGAAGACGTTGCCTCCCGAATTGCAGCGCTTAAAGCAAAGCCAGTCGAGCACAAGGCAAAACCCAAGCACTTTCACTTCGAAGATAGCGAGCCGTTGAAACTCGTCGGCCAAGGAGGATCGCGATGAACGCCCAACCAAAGAACAAACGAGTCGTTTTCACCATGGGTGGCAAAGGCGGAGTTGGCAAAACCGGCCTGATGATCGCCCTAGCTGAGTGGTTCGAAGCCAATGAGATTCCGTTCACGCTGCTCGACCTCGATACGGAAAACAAGGCCCGGGGCTCGCTCAAGCACTTCTTCAACGGGTCAGTAGCCAAGGTGAATATTCACACACCAGCCGGTCTCGACGCGTTCGTAGATCATCTCGAATCCGGCGCGGCGATCATCCTCGCCGACATGGGAGCCGGTTCGGGGCAAGTAGCGAGTGATTGGTTCGACGCGATGTATGAGGATGTCGCGGCCACCGGCGCGCGCTTCACTGCTGTGGGCATTGTCACGCCAGACCCGGCAAGGTTGAGAGTGTCCTCGCATGGGCAAACCGACTGCAGGAACGGGCGCAGTATCTGATTGTCCAGAATGCGACAAGTCCTCAAGCAGACTTCAGCTATTGGGAGTCGGCTGAGCAAGCCATTCGTTTCCACGAAGCGTTCTCGCCGATCGTGATTCGGATGGAATTTCGCTTGGCAGAACTTGAGAACCCCACACGGCAACACGGCCTCCGCCTTGGCCAGGTTGCTACAAGGCAGAATGCGATCAACGAACTGAAGCGTGCTTCGATCGTAATGCGTGCGGAAAGCTAATCGGCGGCGGCTCTTCTCCGAGGTTCATCGAACAGAGTTTGGCTCTCGGACTCCGCTCCCGGTTGGATCCGCCTCGAATCGCGAAGCTGTTGGGAGAGAGTCTGCGACAGCGTTTCCAGCAGTCTGGTCTGCCGGATGCCGCAAGAGCGCTTGACCAGTCTTGCTCTGAAATGAGCTCCGTTCAAAGCCCCCTCCTTGGCGAATAGCTTTGCCGTAGCCAACCCAATGCCTTCGGTGCCGCCTGTGATGAGAGCGATCTTATCTTTAAGCTTGTTGGACATCTATTTCTCCGTCGAACCGCGCAATGTCCTGACCAATCGTTCTGGGTAATTGGATGCTAATGAGACCGTTCGGTCGCATAAGTTTCCATTCTTGTTACGACTCTATAGCTGAGGACTTGGACCTTCATGACACGGCCTAATGGGTGTCGAGCCACTTCCGAATATTCGAGACGGTATCCTCGAAGAATGTTTTGTAAAGACCCTGCGTTCCGTAGGCGACATGCGGCGTCGCCAGTACGTTGTCCAGCGTTCGAAACGGGT
>WNFP01000737.1_pt1 | contig 28280 bp, 15 predicted proteins | sample 5400201 | NCBI WGS metagenome assembly WNFP01 (sample SAMN13153355, study PRJNA577476) | soil metagenome | isolation source: 115 cm saprolite under Madrone tree | place: USA:California | collected 2016-06-14 | reverse complement strand
GCCGGATGCTCGAGCTAGTTCACCAGTCAATTTTGTCCGGGAAGAACTCGGAGACGAGTTCTCGATAGTAAGGAAGGATTTCCTTGGTGTTCGGGCGCTCGCGGCCTTTCGAGTAGAGGTCATAGGGATTGAACTTCCGCACCCACTCGAACATAGCTTCGTCGTGCTCATTCATCAAATGCCGGTAAGCGCCGTGCCGGTGTGCCGCGTAAAAGGAATGATACCGGAGCATATACTGTGCCTGTTCCGGCAGATATTTCTGCGTTACTCGAAAAATATATTCGTCGTGTCCAAAGGACAGGTGAACGCTGTCGAGTCCGCAGTTCGGCTCGTAGATCCCATATGGCGTCTGATACTCGGACTTGCTGCCATCTGGGTTTGTGGCAAAGAATTCCGGAAAAACCACCTGCTCCGAGTAAGCGCAGCCAACGGGGAACGTGTCGCCCACTACGGCCCACTGTGGCTCCCCATACAGACAGAGCACTTTTCCAAGATCGTGCAAAAAGCCGGCCAGAATGAACCATCGCGGATGGCCTTCCTTGCGAATCGCTTCCGCGGTCTGTAGCAGGTGCTCGATCTGCGTCACATCCGTATCGGGATCGCTATCGTCAACTAAAGTGTTCAGGTAGTCGGCCATTTCCCAGATGCTCTTTTGGCCCCGCTTCAGGCCGCAATATTCGGCTTTCTTCTCGAGGACGAAATCCAGTGTCTGGTACTTGTGGTTTTGGCGGTAGAACTCCGTCACCGTGGGGTTGGCGTCGGCCTTATAGTTCCGGAACTCTTCTTCCGATTTGCCCTGCCGGTAGCGCGTGGCGACAAAATCGTCCCACTCATCGAGTTCTCTCAAAGGCGCCTGGTCTTCTTCCAGAGGCGCCCGATGTTCTTTCAGAGATGAATGTTCGTCGGTCTGTTTCATAGCCGTACTCCGGCTCTGATTATCAGCCGTTGCGCTTCGCTGCACAATAGGGGTCTTCCCGCAGTCGGCCATGTTTGGCCTCGGCCCCTCCGAGACTGGCCGCGGCCGAGAGTTCATCAACGGCGAGGGCTTACGTGCGAAAAGTGGAGCTGATTGGTGATGTAGACAAGAACGGCGGCGCGACGCGGGGAGATGCGCCCGCTGGTGACGAGCAGAAGAAGGCGAGACAGAAACTGCTTCACCTCAATGGTGGAGGCAAGCTCGGAAGGGTGGCCAAGAAGTTCGGCGGAGAAATCTTCGGCATCATCATGGGCGTTCTTGCGGGAGAGATCGGCAGCGGCGCTCAGGGTGAAGTGACGGAGGCAGAGACCGAGCTGGGGATCCGAGCCAGGAAGGCGGCAGCGCTTACCGTTGGGGAAACGATGGTGACAGCGAGATGGCTCACGATCGATTTCGAGAGGGGACGGCACGAGTGTGGAACTGTGAGAGTTGGTGTTCATTGTTTCCTCGGTGAGGGGGTACCCCCTGGGGTACCCCCCACATGAAAATGCATGAATATCAAAACAAAGGAGTTACAAGAAAAGCATTTCGTAAGTTATTGAAGAGAAAGGAGTGCACTTACGGTTGCTCGGAGGCAGGGAAGGAGGGGACGAGCTATTCCGTATGAAACTGCGCGGAAATTCCCGAGCAAAACTCTAGCACAGGAGTTAATAGACATCAAGGATAACTTTCAAAAAAGTTTCCGTGGCGAGATTTCGGAGCGGGAAAAATCGGGGAAATGGAACGATTTGAAGAGTTTGCAGGAATGCTCGCTAAGAGGGTGCCCCGGGCTGTGACGTCCCTATGAGCCAAAGAGAGATCGCGAGATAAACTCGCCGCTACAAATAGACAACGGCGTCAGGATCTGATTTGGTTGGAGGCGGCGTCCCAGGTGACGGCGGCTTTGCGGAAATAGGACTCGTTGGCCATGTGGCAGGCCAGCGCGGCGTTGTGGCCGAAGACGGCGTCTTCGGTGACTTGCTGATGGTTGCGCGCGCCCTGGAAAAATCTCCAGAGATGAGGCTTTTCTTCGTCCCAGGAAGCGCCGCGATAGTGGAAGCCTTCCGCGATGGGTTCCTTGCCGGGCTTGGGGTCGTACTCCTCATGCCACTTCTTTAGATAGGCTTCGCGAAGGGCTTTAGGATAGCTGGACGTGTAATAGCTCGGAGATTCGTCTTCGCCGGATTGTGGAGAATAGGTGATGTTGTTCTCAGTGACTTCGAGGACGCCCTTGGAGCCCTGGAAGCGGTAAATCTCCGGCGTTTCGCAGCCGAGATTGAGGCGGAGATAAACGGGCGCGCGGCCGTAATCGAAGAGTGTGGCGTGGACGTCGGGCATGTTGCGACCGTCCTTGAAGCGCAGGATATCGCCGAGAGCCATGGCGCGCTTGGGCGGCTCGTTCCAGCCGAGCATGTAGATCATGCCGCTGACAAGATGGACGAGAAGATCGCCGGCGACGCCGGTGCCGTATTCCTTCCAGCAGCGCCAGCGCGCGAAGTACATGGGAGAAGCGTCCGGATCCCAGGGACGCTTGGTGGCGTCACCCTGCCAGGTGTCCCAATCGAAATTGGCGAGAGAGAGATCGGGAGGCGGAGGATATTCCCACGCGCCGGTGGGATCGTTGCGGCCGAGCGAGCCTTCGACGAGAGTAAGAGTGCCGATGATGCCGTTGGCGAGAAGCTCTTTGGCCTTGGCGCAGAGGACGGAACTGACGCGCTGCGAACCGATTTGCACGACGCGGCCCGTTCTTTTTGCGGCGGCAACCATGGCGACTCCGTCGGCGGCGGAATGGGACATGGGCTTTTCGCAGTAGATGTCTTTGCCGGCGCTGACGGCGTCGATGACAATTTGCTTGTGCCAATGATCGGGGACAGCGGCGATGAGGCAATCGATTTCTTTGTTGTCGAGCAGATCTTTGTAGCGGCGCGTGGTGGGGATTTTCTTGCCGACAATTTCCTGGGCGAGAGTGTGGCGGCCGTCGTAGAGATCGCAAGCGGCGACGCATTCAACGCCGGGGAGCTGGATGGCGTCTTTGAGCAGGCCATTGCCTTGCATGCCGACGCCGATGATGCCGAAGCGCAAGCGGTCGCTGGGCGGGGTCGATTGCAGCGGCAAAGGAATGTGCTCCGGCTCAAGAAAGATGGTGGGGGAAGCCGCAAGGGCGCCCGCGGCTCCGGCGGTGCGATGGAGGAATTGACGGCGGGAGAGATCTTTTTTCATGGTGCACTCCTGAAGGATGAAGATTTAGCGCAGCGGTTGAACGCTGACTTCCTTGAAAAAGACGATGTCGTTGTCGCTGTGATTCTGGAGGCCGATGTAGCCCTCGTTGGAACGCGTGCCGCGTTGCGGTTCGAAATTGAATTTTCGTTCGGGAACAGGCTGGCCTTCGGTGTAATCGGTGACGGTGACATCGTTGAGAACAACGGTGGTGCGCGGGCCATCGAGTGTGATGACCATGATGTTCCACTCGGGGCCAGGCTTGCCGGGTTTGGCGAGGGGCTTGGTCAGAGAGTAGAGCGTGCCGGTGACGTGGTAGTCGTCTTCGTTCGAAGTTTCGGGATGATTGTCAATCTGGACTTCGTAACCGTAGTGGACGGGCATCCATTCCTCGCGCGGCTCGATGGGGATGCGAATGAAGACGCCGGAATTATCGTTGAAGTCGCGCATCTTGTAGACAACGCGGATGCGGCAATTGGAGAGTTTGCCGCCGGTCCAATAGAGAAGGCCCATGCCGCCGTGGGTTTGAATGAGTCCATCTTCGACGGTCATGTTGCCGGGGCCGACGTGTTTCCAGCCGGTGAGATCCTTGCCGTTGAAGAGGGGCTTCCAGGCGGGAGGCTGCGATTGCGCGGCGGCGAATGCGAGCAGAGCCGAGACGGTGGCGAGCGTCAACATCGTTGCCGATTTGCGCAGATTCATGACAAGTTCCTCCTCAGAAGGATTAAGCTGAGCAGGTGCGCCCGCCGCGGCGGGCCGCGCCACTAAAAAGCAAATTCAGAACTGCAAATTGTGAAGATAGTCGTAGCTGACTTTAATGTCGTCGAAGGCGGACTTGGGCTCGTCGTTTTCGACGAAATAATGTTTGATGCCGGCCTTTTCGGAATGCGCGAAGATGCGCTTCCAATCAATGGTGCCCTGCCCGACATCGGCGAGGCGCCCGCCAATTTTCACCGAAGAGCCGGTGGCGCCTTTGTAACTATCCGTGGCGTTGGGGTCCTTGATCCAGTCTTTTACGTGGACGAGCGGGAAACGGCCGGGATATTTTTCGAAATAAGCGAGAGGATCCTTGCCGGCGACGCTAATCCAGCAGAGATCCAATTCCATGGTGACGAGTTTGGGATTCGTCTCGGCGAGGAGGAAATCGTAAGGGAGTTTGCCGCCGAGAGAATCAGCAGGAATGAATTCGAACGAGTGGTTGTGATAGCCGAACTGGATGCCGGCTTTTTTGCTGGCTTCGCCGGCCTTGTTGAAAAGCTCGGCGGCGCGCTTCCAGCCGCCGGGTTCGGCGCGCTGCTTTTCGTCAATCCAGGGACAAATGATGTAGTTGTGACCGACGATCTTGGCGGCTTCGAGAGTTTCCGGCCACTTCTTTTCGACGACGTCGTAGGTAACGTGGCAGGAAGGCGAGGCCAGGGCGTTCTTGTCGAGGATGGCGCGGACGTCTTTTGGAGAATGGGCGAAGTAGCCGGCGAATTCGACTTCCTTGTAGCCGGTGGCGGCGACTTTCGCGATGGTGCCTTCGAAGTCGGTTTTCATGGTGTCGCGGACGGTGTAGAGCTGGAGGCCGATGCGGTCAATGAAATGTGCGACCGCAGAGCGGTCGACGTGATGTGCTGAGCCCGCAGCCCAGGCCGGCTTGGTGGCGTTTGCGAGAGTGGCAGCGATGGAAGTGCCGATAAAAGTTCGTCGATTCATGGGCGGCATTTTACTCCCTCTTGCAGGGAAAGGGCACAGGGAATCGTTGAAAAAAAAGAAGGGCGGCCCAACAAGGTCGGACCGCCCGTTCGCACCTCTGTTGGTTACTTAGAAGTGGAGTCTTGCGCCTAGCTGCAGAATACGTGGCGCATTTGCGGCAGTAATGATTCCGAAGTTGCTCGAATCAATATTGCCGTCGGGATTCTGAAATTGAGCGTGGTTGAAAATGTTGAAGGCTTCGAATCGGAGTTCAAGCGATTTCGATTCCGTGAAGTTGATGTTCTTCAATAACCCCATGTCCCAGTTATTCAGCCCTGGACCATGGAAAGAGCGCCGGTTGGCGTTTCCAGTCTGCCCGACCTGCTCAAAATCAAAGTAGGGCACGGCCCCGGCGGGGCAGGCATTCGCGTTGGCTTGAAGATTCGTGAGAATGCAGTTGTTGAAATACGGCAGGCCGCTCCTTGGATTAGCGCTGCTAAAACCTCCGCCGGCAAAGAGCTTTCCGGTTCCAGTGAGTTGAGGGATGTCTGTTCCAATGGACCCGGCAAGGGAGAGGTCATTCCCTTCTGAGAGCTGGACGGGCAGACCGGTGGCGAACGTGGTAATACCGGTGAGCTGCCAACCGCCCACGACTCTCTTGGACCAGCCATTGTCGGCATGCAAGAGTTTGTCGAAGGGCAGATTGACACTATAACTGGCTACGAAATTATGTTTTACGTCGAAGAGGCAGAGCCCCCTGCTGATGCGTGGATTGTACGGATTGGTGGGATCCTCGAGACCTGAGGAGTTATCCAAGCACTTGCCGTAGGTGTACCCAAGGAGGAATTCTCCCCGAGCACTGGTATGACGAAGCGTGGCCTGGAATGAATGATATGCCGAATTAGCGATGGTCTTTTCATAGGCATTGCTGCCAAAGGCCACAGGGTTAGTATCGCCGGCGCTATTCAGCCCCGCGAGCAGTCGCGTGGTGGCAAATGACGTAATTCCGGAATACCCCGGAGCTGTTTTTCCGGCTGCTAAAACGAACGGTCCGCCGTCTTCATTTCCTGGGCCGCACACATTGCTGCCGGCCGCGAGATTATTTGGGTCACTCAGGAAAAGGCACAGATTACGGTCACTCGGATTGGAATTGATGTAGGTGATGAGTTTGTGTCCGACCGTGCCAACATAACCAAAACTTACCAGCGTGTTAGCGCTCAACTGCCGCTGCACGGAAAGATCAAAGTGTTCCGCGTAAGGAAGGCGGTTCCGATAATTGAAGGCAACTTCAGCATTGCCGGTCAGGGGGAAAAACGGTGAGAATTGGAACGTACTATTTGGATGTTGTGGCGTCGCGCCGGCGGGGAAGATGAACGGAAACTTCTGTCCATCAAGTCCCGTTTGCCGATCGATATAGGGAGCCTCGAAAAGTTTCTGGCCGGTTGGGGACCAGAAGAGGCCGAATGGGATATCACCAACCTCCTGGAACTGGCTCAAGTCCTCGAACGCAGAGTAAAAGAGTCCGAAGGCCGCGCGAATGCTGGTTCTTCCGGGTCCGCCCGTCAGTTTTGAAAGCAGCCCGTCCGACATGCCGGGCGAGTAGGCCAAGCCGAGACGCGGTGAGAACGCAGTGTATTGGGTTGGCGCAAGCGTCTGGGGAATTCCTTTATCCCCTGGGAACAGCAACCCTTTGGGAGCATTTGTAAAGACCACGGATTGCTGGCCCGGCACGAGGGTGTCAATCTTATTTTGTGTGTCATACCAGGGCTGACCGAATTCCCAGCGGAGGCCATAGTTGAAGGTGAGGCTGGACTTAACGCGCCAACTATCTTGAACGAAAGTGCCAAAGTACTTGCTACGAGAATCCAGGAGCTGCTGGCTGGCTTGGATAAAGCTTTGGTTGCTTCCGAGCCCCACTGCACCAATCAAGAAGTCCACAAAATCGGAGCCCGTCTCAGTCCCGTCAAAGGCAAATACTCCATTCTCGCCGAAAAAGTTCCGTTCGTTGATTTGGTCGTAGTGGAAACCAGCGCCAAATTTCCAGGTGTGAGTTCCAATGACCTTCGTAAAGTTGTCTTGAATTTGATAGGTGGTATTAAACTGGCCCGTCGTGATGTTGGGCACGCCAAGTTCGGTACCTAACTTAGAAAAACCAATCGACGGCACACCTTCCAAGGCGGGGTTGACTGGGCCGATGCCACCGTTGAACGATGCCCCTGAGCCAGCCGGAGCGACGAAGCCGAGAGACTTCAACTTACCTGCTCCGAGGCCCCCCGAAGGCTGGTTCAAGTGCATAGAAAGACGGGTTACGCTGAGATGAAACTCGTTTACGCTGGTAGCACTCAAGGTCTTTGTGTCACTCAAAACAAACAACTGGGCTCGGCCAAGGCTAGAGTCGGCGAATCCCGGGACATTGGCGCCAATGCCGTTTGCCGGAACCGGATTGGTAAGGACAAAATCATCACGGAAGTAATAGCCCGACACGGTACCGAAACGCGTGCTGTCGTCGATGCGGATCGCGCCCTTATCGTCGGTCAACCTGGACGGAAGCGAGGAGGTGAAGAAGCCAAATGCAGGGTCAGTAGCGGTGGGCGCAACGGTAGGAATAGACGGGAGAAGGTTGGTCGAGATTTTCGAAATTGCGCCACTTGGAATGATACCGCCGGGGAAGACGCAACCAGTAGCCGTATTGGTGCTGTTACACGTGGGAGTCCAATAGGGCTCGCCTGCCGCCACCGCGTACCCGAGCCTGCTGCTCAAGAGGGCTGGCCAATTGCCGCCTTGAACGGTGGCAGAGCCGTCGGATTGAGCCTGGAACATGCTCAAGGCGTTGGCATTGCCACTAGCGCCTGGGAGAACGGCGGTCGATGGGACGAGCGTCGTGACCGTGTTGCCAACAATCTGCCTCGTTCCCTGGTAGTCGGCAAAGAAGAACAGTTTGTCACGCTTGATTGGGCCACCGACAGTGCCGCCAAACTGATTCCGTTTGAAATCACCGATGGTGCCTACAGGATCGTAAAAGTTACGAGCATCAAAAGCCGTATTGCGCAAAAACTCAAAAGCGCTGCCGTGAAGGGTGTTGGTGCCGGACTTGGTGGCGACGTTAACCTGGCTGCCGCTATAGTTGCCATATTCAGCGTCAAAATTATTGGTGATGATGCGAAATTCCGCGATAGAGTCCAGATTGGGCAGTATGCCGGTACCATTGTTCCTGCCCTCCTGCACGTTCGCGCCATTCACCATGAATCCGTTGGCGCTTTCGCGCTGTCCATTGACGGATTGATTGCCGGCGTTTTGATCGCCAGAGGGCGTGCGATTATTTGTGTCTGGAGCTTGCGTCCTGTACGCAGCCGGAACGACGCCGGGCTGAAGCGAAAGGAGATCGGTATACGAGCGGCCGTTTAGAGGAACGGCAAGGATCTTCTGGCCCTCGATAACCTCACCATTTTGCGTGCTCTCCATATCAACGTGAACGGCATCGCTGAAGACAGTAACTTTTTCAGTGGTCTGGCCGACCTGAAGTTTTGCGTCGACGCGGAGCGCAGAATTGGCGTCAACAACCAGACTCTTCTGCTGAAAGAGCTTGAACCCGTCGGCCTTGATCTCGACGTCGTATGTGCCGATGGGCAATGCGGGGAAATTGTAAAAGCCTTTCGAATCGGTGGTGATTTCGGAGCGGATGCCGGTTTGCGTTTCCGTGGCCGTTACCGTAGCGCTGATGACGACGGCGCCGCTAGAATCGGTGACCACGCCGGAAATACTGCCCGTGATGGCCGCCCAGGCAAGGGTAGCTCCAAAGAGAATTGCAACGACTAAGCCAGGAAGACGCCTGGAAAGAAATAGCATCGAGTCACCCCTTTGAGGAATCATTCACCCCTAGTGAAAAACATTACAGCAAGAATGTAGCCGCCCTCTTCTTGAAAATCGCGCGGTTGCGGTCGTGGGACTTAATTGGTACTGATGCCCGCGATGATCTGCTATAGCTCCGCACCCAAGCACTATCCTTCAAAATGCGCTTATTAAATCGAGTTAATATCCAAATGAGAGGGATGTCAAGGGGAAAGTAAAGCGCGCGACTGGGCCGCCGAGTCAGCGAGGCCAGATTGGAGGTGGCTGCCAGGGACCGCGGGACTGCTCGATGACTTCTGCTACGGCGAGGACCAGCTCGTCTTCGAATGGTCGGCCAATTACCTGCACACCGATGGGCAGGCCTTCCTTCAAAACGCCGACCGGGACGGAAGCGCCGGGAAAGCCGGTCAAGTTCAGCCATTGCGAGAAGCGCATGGTGTCGCGGTATCCCGTGCCGGAAAAATAATTTCCTTGACCGTGGCGAAAAGCGGGACCGGTGGAAACCGGGGAGAGCAAAACCGGCGTGTCCTGCATCTGGCGAAGAATGTCGGCGCGGAGAAGATCACGCTCGGCGCAGGCTTTCGTGAATTGATCGAGTGTGATTGGATTTCCAGAAGTCGCGCAAGAAAGATACTCGCGCAGCATCGGGCTGATTTGATCTTGGTGGCCGGCGATGCTGTGCTGGATCAGGTTACCGATGACCGGGCCAAAGAAGAACCACCAGAGATCGAGAGCACGGTCGAGGCCGTTCAGCCGGAAGGGTTCGACCGTGAAGCCTCGCTCGCTGAGTGATGTCGCAGCTCGCACGACGGCAGCACGCGTCTCCGGAGTCGCGACACCGAGGGCGTCGCTCTCTAGAATTCCGATGCGTGTTCCGCGTAGTTCGCCCACGCTGTACCTGTGCAAGGGAACGGGAGCGGAGAGCGCGTCACCTGCGTCCGGTCCAGCCATCACTTCAAAGAGGGCACGAACATCCGCGATGGTTCGCGCCATTGGGCCGACAACGCCAATCCAGGAAAGAGCGCCGGCACCCGGCGGAAAATGCCCAGTTGCAGGAATGCGGCCGGGCGTGGGCTTCAATCCGCAGATGCCACAAAAATGAGCTGGCACGCGAATCGAGCCGCCGCCATCGCTGCCGACGCCGCCAGCGGAGCAGCCCGCGGCAATCGCTGCGGCCTCACCTCCGCTTGAGCCGCCAGAGGAGTGCGCCAGGTTCCAGGGATTACTCGTTTTTCCGCTGAGCAAGTTGTCGGTTTCATAGGCCATAAGAAATTCGGGAGTGTTGGTATTCCCGAGGAGTAAGGCGCCTGCGGCTTTCAATCGTGAAACAAGCGGCGCGTCCTGTTTGGAGACATAATCTTTGCGGAGAAGGGAGCCCGCGGGGCAGGGCCAACCGGTGACATCGATGCAGCTTTTGATGGTGAGCGGGACTCCATGGAGGGGCCCGAGTTGCTCGCCGCGCAACACAGCTCTTTCGGCCACGTGCGCCTGCTGACGGGCCCCCTCAGCGTCCAGGTGGACAAACGCATTCAGCTTAGGTTGCAGCGCTTCGATGTGCTTAAGATGGAGTTCAACGATTTCGACAGGAGAGACGTTCTTGGATCGAATTTCCTGTGCGATTTCCGTCAAGGCGCCGTGGGGGAAGGAGCTCATGGCTGCGCGAGAGTAAGCGCAGATTCGGTGCGGGTCAAGAGCTTGGGGAAACGCGCAGTTCGGCGCGGCCTAATAACGGTTGACGATGGGAATGCCAGCCAGGAGAATTCGAATTGCGCCCGGACAGGTCGCACATAAGATTCGGGAATCGCGCACAGACAGGAAGATATATTTTCATGCGTTCAACTGATCGGCGTGCAGTAGAAGTGATTGTCGCTTGTTCGTTCTTGATTTGCTGCGCGGCGATGTTGGTGCGTTCCGGCGCGCCGTCCTCACAAGGGCAAACTGCGGCCACAAGGAAGTCTGGGCCATCAAGCGGTGGGATTGCCGATGCCTATCGTTTGAATACACTGGGCGTCGCCTACTTGAACCAGCAGCGCCCGGCGGACGGGCAGAAATATTTTGAGCAAGCACTCGAGGCCGACCCCAAGTTTGCCGTGGCCCGGCTGAACCTCGGCGTTGCTCTCCTCGCTCAACAGAAATTGGAGCCCGGGCGCGCGGCTCTCGAAGCCGCAACGCAGCAGATTCCGAAGGATGCTTACGGCTGGTACAACCTCGGACTTGTGTACAAGGACCTTGGTGAGGCTGAGAAGGGAATTGCCGCATTTTTGCGCGTCACAGAGATCGCTCCCAACGAAGCTGATGCTTATTACTTTGCCGGCTACCTGTACTCACAGTTGAAGGAGTATGACGAAGCCATCGCGGCGTTTCAGAAGGGGCTAGCTCTGAATGGTTTTCATGCTTCGTCGGAATTCGGGCTGGCGCGCGCGCTTCAGCGCAAGGGCGATGCAGCCGCAGCGCGGGAGCATCTGGCGCGCTTCCAGAAAATCACCACCGAGCATCTCGGAACACCGTTCGGCGCGGGCTACGGCGATCAAGGCCGCTATTCGCTCGCGGAGTTGCCGCTGAACTCGGTTATCGACGTGCCGCCGGCGATTCCGGTGAGATTTACGCCGGAGGCGAATGCGTTTGTGTCCAAGAGTGTGGGGGGCGGCCGCGTTGAGATCGGACCGAGCACGGGCGCATGTTTCTTCGATTATGACGGCGATGGGAAGCCCGATCTTTTTCTGGTGAGCGGCGCCGCGGATGGCTCCAGCCGCTTGCTCCACAATCTAGGTGATGGGCGATTCGAAGATATGACCGTAGAGGCAGGCATCCATCTTAAGGGTAGTGGCTTGGGATGCGCCGTCGGCGATTTTGACAACGACGGGCACCCGGATTTGGCGGTTTGCATGAGCGATGGTGTGCGACTGCTACGCAACAAAGGAGACGGCAAGTTTGAGGACGTGACTCAAGCGGTTGGAATCCGCAAGGAAAGAGGCTGCGTGGGCGTGACGTTTGTGGACTATGACCACGACGGGGACCTGGATCTATACATCACAACGGCGCCCGTTGCGGCTTCGCCGGGCTCGTTACCTCACAATGTTCTTTGGCGCAACAATGGGAACAGCACGTTCACAGACGTGTCGGCGGGAACGGCGCTCGATTTTGCGGCCACCGGCGCGGGGGTTGTTACCACGGACTTCAATAATGATCGCGCCGTGGACTTCATCATTGCGGGCGGGCAGGCAGGAGCTTCCATCTATCTCAATCCGCGCGAAGGAAAATTCACTCCACTTGGGGCCATCGATTTCAACAAGGAAAAGCTGCCGCCCGCGGTGGGGGTCGTGGCGTTTGACTTCAACAAAGATGGCTGGATGGATCTGGCGTTCACGCATGCAGGAGCGCCAGGGATTAGTTTGTGGCGGAATGTGGAAGGGAAGCGGCTGGAGCGCGTTCCACTTCCTGACTTGGGCTGGCAGAAGGGATGGGGAATTGCCGCGCTCGACTACGACAATGACGGCTGGCTTGATCTAGTCGCCGCGGGAGAGTCGAGCAACGGAGAGGAACTACGGCTGCTGCGAAATCTGGGGAGCAAGGGCTGGGCTGACGTCACGCGGGATGCGCACCTCGATGCGGTCAAGCTGGATCAACCGCGCGCGATCGCGGTGGCGGATATAACGGGAAAGGGTCAACCGGATTTGGTGGTGACGCAACTCGGCGGCGCGCCACTTGTGCTGCGTAATGAAGGCGGCAATCAACATAATTGGATGAGCATCGATCTCAAGGCCTTGAATGACAACAGGAGCGGGATTGGGACGAAGGTCGAACTCTACGCGGGCACGCTATATCAAAAGTGGGAAGTGGCCGGTGCTTCGGGCTATCTGGGGCAAAGTGCGGCGCCGATTCTTGCCGGGCTCGGCTCGGAGCGCAACGCCGAAGTCGTTCGTCTGCTGTGGCCGACGGGCGTGCCGCAAGACGAAATCAACCTGGCCGCGAAGAAGGTGCACAGCATCACCGAACTCGACCGGCGCGGAAGCTCATGCCCCATATTGTTTTCGTGGAATGGCAGCGAGTATGAATTCATCGCGGATATGATCGGGCCCGGCGTGGTCGGCCATTGGGTCGCGCCCGGGGAAAGGGACGTTCCCGATCCCGACGAATACTTAAAGGTGGCCGCACGCAGCGTGAAGCCCCGGAATGGCCTGCTTAGCTTCCGTTTCATGGAGCCGATGGAAGAAACGGTGTATCTCGACCAGGTGCGGCTGTTGGCTATTGATCACCCGGCGGCGTACGAAGTTTTCCCCAATGAGCGATTTGTCAGCGCGCCACCTTTTCCGGAGTTCCGCGTGATCGCAACTCGTGACGCGCACGTGCCAATCGGCGCGTGGGACGACAAGGGAAATGATGTGCTGCCGCTGATCTCTAAGCGCGACCGCAAGTACGTCACGGATTTTGAAGAGTTGCCGTTCGCGGGATTCGCCAAGCTGCACTGGATTGAACTCGATCTCGGCGAATGGGATGCGCAGAAACCGTTGCGATTGATCATCGATGGGTACACGGATTACTTCACTGCGACTTCGATGTATGCGGCAGATCAAGCGGGAATCAAGGTGATTCCGCCATATGTGGAAGCACTCGATACGCAAGGCAAATGGGTGCGCGTCGTGGAAGATATGGGTTTTCCGGCCGGACTCGAGCGAACCATGGTTGCGGACTTGACCGGCAAGCTTCCCGCCGGTACGCGGCGCATTCGCATCGTCAACAATCTGAAAATCTATTGGGACGCGATTCGAATCGACCAGTCACCGGACGCGCCCGACGTGCGCGTGGCCCAAGTGCCTCTCGCCAAAGCGGCGCTCGATTTCGTCGGCTATCCACGCGAGATACGGCTGAAGCCGGCGAGCGACACCATCTATTCGTACTCGCATCGGAGCATGACCGGCCCTTATGCGCGCGCCGCGGGAAATTACACGCGCTACGGCGATGTGTTCGACTTGCTGCGAGCCTCGGATGATCGCTTCGTCGTTTTTGGATCCGGGGAAGGACTAAAGCTTGATTTTGACCCGCGGGAGCTTCCCGCCCTGCCAGCGGGGTGGATTCGCGATTATTTCTTTTACGCCGACGGTTTTGAAAAAGACCTCGATTTCTACGCCGCGCATGCGTTTACGGTCGAACCGCTGCCACGACATTCACTCCTGCCTTATCCGTATCCCAAGGGAAGCGGCTATCCTTCCGATGCCGAACATCTGGGCTATCAGTTGGAATACAACACGCGGGCGCGTTCGGAGCGCATGCCGCCAAGCCTGCGCTATCAGTATTCTTCGCCTCACTGACACAGAGCAGCTCGTTTCAGAGCTTTCCCTCTTCGGGTTTGCAGAAGAGGCCGGAATAAGTCCGTTTTCTCGTGAGTGCTCAAAACGGAATTATCGAAAACTCAAATTTGGAATATTCGTTCGGCGGAGGTAGGATGCTTGCCAAGGAGATACCCGTGCACACCCCGAAATGGAAGCTCAGGCAAATCGTTATTTTACTGGCTGTTTGCACTATCGTGGCCGTTCCATCCGGCGCCGATGATGCCGCGTCAGGCATTGTGGATAGCCAGACATTTTTGAAGAAAAACTCGACTCCCGCGGGTCCGCCTGCCAGCGCTTCCGCCGCAGCCGTCGAGAAACTTCTGGGCCAGATGACGCTGAAAGAAAAAATTGGCCAGATGACGCAGCTGGAGATTGGCATGGTCACTGATGGGATGGACCAGGCCATTCGAATCAATTCTGAGAAATTGCACAAAGCGGTCGTCGAATACGGTGTGGGTTCTATCCTCAATGTGCACGACCAAGCGTTGTCCGAGGAAAAGTGGCACGAGATTATTCGCGCCATTCAGGAGGAAGCGAAGAAAACCCGGCTGCACGTTCCGGTGCTCTACGGCATCGATACCATCCACGGACCGAATTACATCGCTGAGGGCACTCTTTTCCCGCAACCGCTCGCGATGGCCGCGACGTGGAATCCAGAGCTGATGTTGCGCGGCAGCCAGATCGCCGCCGCGGAGACTCGTAAAGCGGGTATTCCATGGTCCTTCTCGCCCGTACTCGACGCCGGGCGGCAGCCGCTCTGGTCTCGCTTGTGGGAGACATTCGGTGAGGACACTTACCTCGCAACGGTCATGGGCGTGGCTACGGTTCGCGGTTATGAAGGCAGCGATCTCTCGAATCCAGCCAGCGTTTCCGCTTCGCTGAAGCATTATATGGGGTACAGCTACCCAACCACGGGCGGCGACCGCAGCCCCGCGCTCATTCCGGAAAATACGCTGCGCGAATACTTTCTTCCGACGTTTGCCGCAGCTGTAAAAGCGGGGGCGCACACCGTGATGGTGAACTCGAGCGAAGTCAACGGAATTCCCGGCCATGCCAACGGCTATTTGCTCAAGGACATCTTGCGAGGCGAACTCGGCTTGCAGGGATTCGTTGTTTCCGACTGGATGGACATCAAGAAACTTGTGAGTGTCCACCACGTCGCTGCAAACGAGAAGGAAGCCACGCGTATCGCCGTGCTTGCCGGAATCGACATGAGCATGGTGCCGAGCGACTACAGCTTCAGCAACCTGTTACTCGAGCTGGCGCAAGAAGGAAAAGTGCCCGCGAGCCGCATCGACGAAGCGGTGCGGCGAATTCTCACGGTGAAGTACCAACTGGGACTTTTTGACGATCCCCTGCGCGGGATCGATTCGAAAACAGTGATCGGCTCGCCGGAATCGCGGCACTCCAGTCTGGAGGCTGCGCGCGAGTCCATCACGCTGCTGAAAAACGAGAACCACACGCTGCCACTCGCGAAGACCGCGCGCGTTCTCGTGACGGGCCCGGACGCGGATTCCCTGATTCCACTGAACAATGGTTGGAGTTATACCTGGCAAGGCAACCGAGAGAGCGCGTATCCCAAGGATCACGCCACGATTCTCAAAGCCATTCAGGAGAAAATCGGCGCCGCCAACGTGACCTACGTTCCCGGCACGACCTACAACAAAGAAGTGGATATCGCCAAAGCCGCGGACGCCGCGGCAAAAGCGGATGCCGTGGTGCTTTGTCTCGGGGAATGGGCTTACGCGGAAACACCGGGCAACATCCCCGATCTTACGTTGCCCGACGCGCAGCTCAACCTCGTCCTGAGAGTTCTGGAAACTAAGAAACCTGTCATTCTTCTGCTCACGGAAGGCCGCCCACGCATCATCAGCCGCATTGCCGATGCTGCGAACGCCATCGTGATGGCTTACAACCCCGGTAATGAAGGCGGGCAGGCCATTGCCGACATTCTTTTCGGCGATGTGAATCCCAGCGGCAAGCTGCCGATCACCTATCCGCGCTCGCCAAATCGGCTTTTCACCTACGACCACAAAGCATTTGAAGGCGAGGATGGGGGAGCGATGCCCCCGCCGCAATTCGAGTTTGGATCGGGGCTGAGCTACACCAGTTTTTCCTATTCTGATTTACGCGTTTCTCCAGCCACGGCTTCGGGGAGCGGGACTGTACACGTTGAAGTGACCGTGAAAAACGGCGGTGGCCGCGCCGGCAAGGAAGTCGTTCAACTGTATTTGAACGAGCGCTTTGCGAGCGTGACGCCACCTTTGAAGCGTCTCAAGCGATTCGCAAAAGTCTTGCTGCAGCCGGGCGAGAGCCGCCAGGTGTCCTTCGAATTGACAGCCGACGACCTCTCCTTCATCGGCACCGACAATAAACGCGTTGTCGAGCCCGGCGTCTTCGACGTGAGAATCGGCGGACTCCAGCAAACTTTCGAGCGGAAATAAGTAAGTAAGACGCGGCGAAGTAAACCCCAGAGCGTCTCCGCAAACCGCAGCTACTAACAATGCTCCCATCGCGGCTCAGGCGATGGGATCGCCACCTGACTAGGCAAACTTTGGCTACAATGCTGGCATGATCATTCATACTTTTGCTTTTCGATGGAAGACGGACGTGCGCGAAGATCAGAAGCTTCGCGCCATTGCGGCAATTCGTGGGCTGCAGGGGCAGATACCAGGCTTGCTTGAGACCAGTGTCGGCGTCAACTTTTCGCCGCGCTCACAAGGATACGAGCTGGGCGGCGTAATGAAATTCGCCGACCGGCCGGCGCTGGACGCTTACGGAGGGCACTCTGTTCATCAGGAGTTGCTCCAATGGCTGATGCCGCTGATTGATCCGATCGAAATTGATTTTGAAGCTTGATGCTTACGGGCCGCCCGCTCCAAAATTTCCTCTGTCCGGACCCACCGTCGTCACATTCCTAATCCTTCTCGGCAAGTAGCGAATTGCGGACGGCCTCCAATTCCTTCTTTTTCCCTTCATCGGCGTCGGGAAAGGAGAGATCGAGCTCGTCCAATGTTTCGATAATCGCTGAGGCGACGGCCAGCCGCGTAAACCACTTATTGTCCGCCGGAACGACGTACCAGGGCGCGTGTTTCGTTGCGGTATGCTGAATCATCTCCTCGTAGGCTTCTTGATAGTCCTTCCAGAAGGCCCGCTCCTGTACGTCAGCCATGGAGAATTTCCAGTTCTTTTTCGAATCTTCGAGGCGCTCGAGGAATCTCTTTTTCTGCTCTTTTTTTGAAACGTGGAGGAAAAATTTGCGGATCACCACGCCGTTGTGCGTCAAATATCGCTCGAATGCGTTGATGTCCTCGTAGCGCTCGTCCCAAATGTGCTTGGTGATCAGCTCGTCTGGCAACTTCTGGGCTCGTAAAAAAGTTGGATGGACGCGCACGACGAGAACTTCCTCGTAGTAGGAACGGTTGAAGATGCCGATCTTGCCGCGAGACGGGGTGCACTTGTGAGTGCGCCAGAGATAATCGTGGTCCAGTTCCTCGCTGCTGGGTGACTTGAACGAGAGGACGTCGCAGCCTTGGGGGTTCACGCCCGACATCACATGCTTGATGGCGCCGTCTTTTCCGGCGGCGTCCATGGCCTGAAAAATCAGCAGCAGCGCCCAGCGATCCTGGGCATAGAGTTTCTCCTGCATGTCGCTGAGCAAGCCCACACGTCTCGCCAGGATGTTTTCGGCATGTTGCTTGCTTTTAACGCCATTCGTGTCGGCGGGGTCATAGTCTTTTAGCCGGAATTTGTCGCCTTTTGTGATGCAATACTTTTCGACGATCCGCGAGGCTTCCTTAACCTGTTTTCTGTGTTTCATGGCTCCGGAAGTGTAGTACAGACACGCCGTTCAGAACAGCGTGCCGAGCCCCCATCCGAAAGCAGAGAAGCGGTTGCGGGCATGGAACACGGAATTTTCCGTGAGGTAAATGAAGCGGTTCATGCGCAGAACATTTAGCGCGTAATAAGCGCGAACGGGAACCTGGACGCCGGGCACGGTCCAGCGAAGCTCGATCCCCGTGGAGCCGTGCAGCGCGCCATTTGTTGCGCCGAGAAGCAGCGGCTTCGTGGGGCCAAGCCAGTTGGGGAGCAGTAAGCCGGAGCCGAGGTCGAAGAAGGCAGCGCCCTCCGTGCCGCCAGAGAGGGGGAAGCGGTATTCGGCGCTGGTTGCGGTGACGAGATTTGCGCCGGCGGGCGCTGCGGAATAAATCGTCGCGCCTCCCGGTGCAGTCTTGGCGGTTACGGCGTAAGGACCGAGCTCACCTTGACGAAGCCCGCGTACAAGTTCATCACCCGGGAACAGCCGCGCATAAAATGGCATGTCGCCGCGATAGCTTCCTGCACCACTGAAAGTGGTTCGAAAGGCCCATGCGCCTGACGGAGCGAAAAACGGGTCGCGGAAAATGTGCCCATATTCAGCCGAGGAACGGACCATGTTTTCGCCGCCGCCAAGCCAACCACCCGAAGCGGAATTTACAAACAGAACGCGCTCACTTCCAGTGTCGTGGGTCCAGCCGGCTCCCAGTGAGCGGCTGGTAACTTTTGAACGAACGTTGCCGAGCGTCACACCTGGCACGGTTGTGATTGAGGCCGGGGGATATTCGGTCGTTGTACTCGACAGAGTGTAGTTGACGTCTAGAGAGTCGGTGTTCGTCAACGGATAGACCCAGGGAACGTTAATCCCTTTGCTGTGGGAGGAGAAAAACGGTCCTTTTGCGCTGCTCGCGAACCGCGGGCGAACCACATTATTAAACACCGAGAATGCCAGCGATGCGCGCGTGCCGAAGATTCCTTCCTTCGCCAAACCGAGCATCATCTGCAAAGTCTCCGGGCCGCCATCGAGTTGCGCGGAAAGAAGCTCCTCGCGATTCAACAAGTCGAAGACGGTGTAGACGATGCCCAGCGTGCTGCCGAACTGGCCCGTGCCTCCAGCCAATGACGCGCGCTGTTGGCCAATCTCTTCGAGGTGGATCGAGACCTTGGCGGTATGGGTGGCCTCATCGAGCCGCACTCGAATATCTTCTCTGCGGATTGGCTTGAAGTAGCCTGTTCTCGCTAAGCGCAAGAGGCCCGCTTCGAGCGCGCGCTCATCGATGGGATGGCCTTCGCGCAGCACAATTCTGCGGCGCACGTAGCGGTCGCTGAACTTGTGCAGCCCAAGAAATTCGATACGCTGCACGGTGTACGGCGGCGAATCGCTCAGGTCAAGCGTCACCCGCGCGGTGTGATTATCCGGGTTGAAAGTCCGCATCATGTCCACGGAACGGTAGGAAGGGGAATCGATTTCAGAATTTCTTGGTTGAATGCGCGCCGTCCACAATCGCTGCCACTCATCTATCTCCTGCTGAGAAAAGGCGCCGCCCACTTCTAGTTCAGAAACAGTGATGGGCATTCGGCCGCCCCCTTTCGTGGCTCGCCGGAGAGCTTCCGTCGCGGTGATGGATTCGAAACGGTAAAAGGGACCTGCTTCGACCGGGATAGAGACGCTTAGCCCCGCCTCCGCCGACTCATGCGGCCAGGGAAGCCATCGGCGTGAGGGTTCAGTGGACTGAGCGACTCGCGCACAGCCGACTCGCGCCTCTGGAAAGCCATGGTTTTGGTAATAGGTCAGGATGCGTTGACGGTCTTCTTCAAATGCTTCGCGCGTGTACGCATTTTTGCCGCGCCACGAGGCCAGCGGTTTCCACGGTGCGATGTTGTGCATTTGGGCGCGCAATAACTTTGCCGGCACTTGAGGATGGCCATCGAAACTCACACGGCGTACGCGAAGCAGCGGGCCATCGCTGATTTCGAACCGGACGGTGACCGTCGCGTTGCTCGCTTCCGCACGCCCAATTCGGACACTCGCCTCGGGATGGCCAAGCTCATTCAGCCCAGCGCGAATCGCGAGGGCAATCCGATGAAGTGCCGCCGGATCGGCTGGTTTTCCGAGCGAAGGCGCGAGCTTTTTGTCTTCCAGCATCTTTTCGATCTGTTTTTGCGAGAACTGCCGGGAGCCTGAGTATTCGACTTTGGAAAGAAAAGGCAGTTCCGTCAGATGAAAAATCAGAGTTACGTTTTTGGAGTTGCCGGGCAATTGCGGAAAAGATGCGGTTGAAGAAGTTGCTTCCACTTGAATCGATTCGAACCATCCGAGCCGCGCGAGGGCGCGGATATCGCGCTCAAGTCTTGTGGGGTCGAAGCGGTCGCCGGTGTGTGAACTGAGCTGCGCGACGACGGCGGCGGGAGCGATGTGTCGCAGGCCAGTGAAGCCAATCTCGTCAAGCATGGGAGCTTCCATTGCTCCAGATTCGGCAAGTTGATTGGCAGGTAGGCTATAAATCTGTGACACCACGGGCGTCGCGGCCAGCAAAAGCGCACCGAGACAAATTGCCGCCTTGAGACACTTCACAAGCATCTCTCCTTGCACCGAGGAGGATGAGTGAACGGATGACCGGCTTGGCCGCGGGGTTGTCCGGATAGAAAGTGGTTCTGGCAAAAGCGCAGTAAAAACAAGACCCCGGATCGCCTCGCGCCGACTGAGACGATCCGGGGAGTTTGAATGAATAACGATTGGCGCGGAAACTTTCCGCGTGAGGATTCCCTATTGAGAAACGATTGTTCCGGTAGCCGGATCGAGAATGAGCTTCCCAGCTCTTGGGCCGCCGCTGAAGTCAAACATGTTGTTCAACGAGCCCGCAATCGCATCCGTCGAGCCGTTTCCGACCCGGCCGAGGTTCCAATTGTCTTCGACGAACCGCAGAATCGAGGATTGATCTGTTATGGAATCGTCGATGAAGTTCTGTTTTGCCCAGGGCGAAATCACCAGCAGCGGCAACCGCGGGCCAAAGCCGCAGCGGCCATTTTGTGTTCCGCCGCTGACGTCATTTGCCTTTGGCGAGCCACAATTGCCGGGGCCGAGCAATTGGTCGTCTGAGACGTTCGACTGGGTCACAATGGTTCCCATCTGGTGGTCATACCAACCATCAGAATCATCCCAGGCGATAACAACGGCGGTTTCGTTCCACTCCGGGCTGTGCATTAGAGCGTTAATCGTGTCCACAACGAAGATCTGTTCGTCAATCGGATCTGAATAGCCAGCATGGCCATCCTGGTAGGCGCCGGCCTTCAGATAGCTGACGGCAGGCAAGCGGTGCAGGTTTAAGGCAGTGAAGAAGTCCGTCAGGTCGTACTGATGGTTGGCGCCGTCCCCGCTGGTTCCGATCAACAGCGGGCTGCTCGGCCGCGTGTGGTGGATATTCGTGGTTTGCGGATAATACATGAACGGCTCGTGGTGCGGGATGTAGTCGCCAGCGTTCACGACAGCGTCATCGCCGACGAGACCCGTGTGATGCTGGCCGCACACTGCGCGTCCTTGAGTGTCCACGCCCGTCGGTGCGAAACCGCCCTGGAACCAGCCCCAAGTGATGCCCCTGGCATTCAGCAAGTCGCCCACGTTCTTGCCCGACATCGTAATCTGGTTCACGCCTTGGAACTTCGGATTTGAGGCCACGCAATCATCAAGCAGCGGCCGCGGATCGCCGATTACAGCACCTGTCGTGGCCGCGTTAGCGATGTTGCCAGACGCGCTGGCGGGGCTGCCGTTCGGCCGCTTTGAAGACAAAGTTGCCGGAAAAGTATTCCCCGCAACCAAATTGAGCGCCCCCGGAGTGGATGGCCCAAACGTGGTGCCCCATGAGTTGTCACTCATCGCGAAATTTTGTGCGTAATTCCACATCGCGGTAACGGTGTTGCCATCGTAGTAGCCCATAGTGCTGGCCGGGCCGAGCACTTTATCGTTGCAACTCAATTTTTCGACGAACTTGTCCATCAGGCCGCCGTCCACCGCTGCTTGTTCATCGTTGTAATTGTGGTCTTCGTCGCACGTCACCGGCACGCTCGGAGGAATCCGGAATGGATTCGCTTTATTCGGATTGTTGGTGAGCAGCCCGGAAGACAAGAGCGTGTTGGATTCCGGGGTGTCTTCCTTGGCGTGGAAGGGTGTCTCGCCCGGGAGATTAAAGGCGTGCGGATAAGTGCCGAAGTAATGGTCGAACGAAACGTTCTCCTGAAAAATGACTACGACATGCTTGATCGGCGTCCTCGTCGAAGAGCCGTCTTTGTCTTGTGCGGATGCTGGGTACACTGGCAAGAGCGTCAGGGCCGAAGCGGCCACAACAGCCAAAGCCTTAGTCAGACAGTGATGCATAGGAAGTCTCTCCTTGGAATATTCAGTCTTCAACCGCAAATCGAAACACCGGGGCCGGACGCGCTCACGGGGAGGCGCGGACTCGAAGACGTCGCAGCCCATTTTCCTGCGCATAAAGTTCTAAGCAGGTTTTGTTATTGCTAGGTTAACGCCTCATCAAAACTGATGGCGCAAACGCGGAAGGTGTATAGAATCGAGGGCGCATTATGAAGCCATGACGACGCTCGCGCGCCAACTCCGCCTGGCCGATTATTTTGCGCTGGCATTTGGAACGATGGTTGGCGTCGGCTGGCTGGTACTCATGGACGACTGGCTCGGGCGCGGCGGCCCCCTTGGCGCGATTCTCGGTTTCGCTCTGGGCGGAATTCTCCTGCTGCCCGTTGGCTACGTCTATGGGCAGTGGGTACAGCGTCTTCCTGATGCGGCGGGAGAAGCAGCCTATACCGCCCAGGTGTTTCCGCCGCTTGTAAGCTACTTCACCGGTTGGATGATGCTGCTCGCATATTTCATCGTCTGCCCGTGGGAAGCGGTGGCGGTCGGCAAGCTTGCGGCGTACATCTTTCCATCGCTGAATTCGTTCGAACTGTACCGCGTCGCCGGACAGCCCGTATTCCTTCCGCGGCTGGCGCTAGGCGTCGGGCTTACGATTTTTCTCGCCGTGCTGAATTACCGCGGCATTCGGTTGAGTGCTAGTTTCCAGAATTGGACAACGGGGACTGTGCTCCTCCTTTTCGCCGTTTTGCTGGGCATCAGCGGCGTGCGCGGGGCTCCTGCCAATTTTCGCCCCGCCTTTAGCGGGACCCCCTTCGTATCGATACTGCTCACTCTCCAGATTGTGCCGTATTTCATGACCGGATTCGAATCCGCGCCTAAAGCCGCCGAAGAAGCACATCCGGGATTTCCTTCGACCGGATTTTTTCGCGCGATTGTGATGGCTCTTCTCGTCGGCGCAGGTTTTTACGTCCTCGCCGTGGCCGCAGTTGCTTACATCAGCCCCTGGCAAGGTTTAATTGGAAAACGATTTGCAACCGCGATCGCATTCGAGCAAGCGCTGGGAGCTCAGTGGCCGGTTCGATTGATTTTGATCATGGCTCTCTTCGGGCTATTTCAATGTTTCAATGGCAACTTCGTTGCCTCTAGCCGTTTGCTGTTCGCCTATGGCCGCCGCCGGTCGATTCCCTCGATCTTCGGCAAAGTTCACGAAAAATTCCTGACACCGAACATTGCCATCCTCGGAATCACGGCAGGAACGTTGATTGGTTTGCTCCTGGGTGATGCGCTACTCGTCCCAGTTACCGAAGTCGGGTCGATGGCGTCGGCCTTGGGATGGTTCGCGGCTTGCCTGTCGTTTTGGATTGTGGAGAAGCGTGCCTCGATGCGGATCGTGACCGGGCTTGGAATTGCCGTCTCCCTGCTGCTCATCCTGATGAAAGTTCTTCCTGCATTCCCTGGGCACTTCTCGCCCGCTCACCGGATCGCCTTCGGCGCGTGGGTCGTTCTTGGGATCGGGCTGCATGTCGGGAGGAATGCAAGGACTGTTGCGGTAGATTACATAGCGAAAGAAAAATGAACCTTCAGACGAACGCCAAGTTCGAGCTGGACCGAGCCCTCGTGTATACTTTTGAAGGCGAATTGCTCAGCCATCGATGATTCCTTTTCTCCACCTTGGCCCGCTCACAATACCGACGTTTGGCCTGATGGTCGCTACTGGCCTGTTGGCCGCAGCCTACCTCTTGCAGGCAGACTTTGACCGTCGCCGCGAGCAATTCATGAACAGCGGCTACCTGAAGAACGGCGGTAAGCCGAGCCATCATGACGAAGGATTTCTGATTATTGGCGTCGCCGGGCTCGCCGGTTTGGTGGGGGCAAAACTCTATCACGCCCTCCAAGACCCGCCAACGTGGCAAGCCGAACTTTTCAGTCGCTACGGATTTGCTTGGTTCGGCGGATTTCTTGGCGGATTTATAGCCCTGCTGTTTCTGGCGAAGCATTTTAAGATTCCAACTCTTGAATTCATGGACCTATGTTCGCCGGCGGCGGCGGTTGGCTACGCCATCGGGCGAATCGGCTGCTTGCTCTCGGGTGACGGTGACTACGGCAGGCCCACATCGTGGCCATGGCCGTGGGGAATGGCTTTTCCTCATGGCGTCGTTCCCACAACCGAAACCTGCGTCCAATGGGGCTGGCCGGCCGACTGCCGCGTTTACCCCACTCCCATTTATGAATTTTTCATTTGGATAACCATCGCCGCGTTCCTGTGGCACATGGGGAAGAAAGCAGCCGCTGGCGCGCGGCCCATGGGTGAAATCTTCTGCAGCTACCTGATCCTGACTGGCGCGGCCCGATTTCTCATTGAATTCATTCGCATCAACCCGCGATCGTTCTTCGGTCTTTCCAATGCGCAAACCGCAAGTCTAGTATCGATAGTCCTGGGTTCCGTCCTGCTCTGGCGAATCAAGAGTCGCGGCTAGATCGTCAAGATCTTGGTCTTGGGCGATTCCGGCAACGAATCTACCTCATTTGTTTCTCATTTTCTTCCTCTCCCTCGCTGACTGCCCTTGACGGATTCCGTCTGTCCATGTAGAACCAATAGCAAGGCAAACGCTGCGTTCAGGGACTCGGCGTTTATTCGCAGGCACAGCCCTTGTGCCTATACGGGGAATGGGGGGATCTATGACGTTTCTTCGAAGCATCGCTGTTTTTCTATCCACACTCTGTGTGCTGGGCATCGCGTCCGGTCAATCTCAGGAGGGCCGCATTCTGGGCACAGTGACCGACCAGAGCGGTGGCCTCGTCACCCGTACAAGCTCGTCGTTGAAGCGACAGGATTCAAAAGAGTCGAGCGCAGCGGCATCCGGCTCGAAGTGGCAAAAGACCTTCGCCTCGACGTCACGATGCAGCCCGGCAGCGTGTCGGAAGTCGTCGAAGTGACAGAGCAGGCGCCCCTGGTGGAGACCACAAATGACACTCTGGGCGGAACGTTTGCCAACAAGTCCATCAACGATCTTCCTCTGAACGGCCGCGATTTCCAGAACCTCGTGGTCTTGAGGCCGGGCGTGCAGCGGAGCAGCGGCGGCGGCTTCCTATCGATCAGCTCGAATGGCAACAGACCCGAAGACAACAATTTCATCGTCGACGGCACGGATAACAACGACCCCTATTACGCCACGACGGTAATTAACGCCGAAGGTGTCCAGGGAACTCCCGGCAGCATTCTTCCCATCGACGCGATTCAAGAATTCAACGCGCAGGAAAACCCGCCCGCCGAATATGGCTGGAAGCCCGGCGCAATCATTAATCTCGGAATCAAGTCCGGCACGAACGACATTCACGGGACCGCCTACCTTTTCGAGCGCAACAATGCCTTCGACGCGCGCAATTACTTTAATCCCGCGCCTGATCCAATGCGTGGCCTGCGCCAACACCAGTTTGGCGGGAGCATTGGCGGACCGATTATCAAGAACAAGACTTTTATTTTTGGCGCGTACGAAGGGATTCGCGCGCTCGTGGCGAATTCGGAGACCCTGAACAGCCCTTCCACTGTCACCGCCGGGGGGGATCCGGGCGCGAGCATCCCCGATGCCGTCGCCAGTGTGCAGGCCGCCTGTGCATCGATCCCCGGTACCTGCGGCGTGAACGCGCTGAGCACCACAGTAGCAGCCCTCTACCCGGCTAACACCAGTGGCACGGGCCAATTGAATGTGGGATTTCCCAATCGCAACCGGAACGACAACTTCATTATCAAGGGCGACCACCACATTAACGAACGCCACAGCTTGTCCGCGCGCTATTTCTTCGGCGACAGCTTGCAGACCGAGCGTGACATCCCCGTGTTACGGGCGCAGTGGCAGTCTTCTTCGCAGCTCCGTGCCCAGGTCTTCGGCTTGAATTACACCTGGGTGCCGAATTCGCGATGGGTGAACGAAGCGCGATTCGGCTACGACCGATTTTGGCAGGCCATACTAACGGTGGATCACGCCGCGAATCCCGCGACCGTGTATGGGATCAACACGGGAGTGACAGACCCTGTCAATTTCGGAATGCCGGAAATTGATGTAGATGGCTTCAATCCACTTGGCGGAAACCACGGCTGGCCGCTGCTGACCACTCCCAACCAGACCTATCAGGGACTGGACAACATTTCGTACTCGCGCGGAAAGCACACCTTCCGGTTTGGCGGTGAATTCCGCCACGGGATCACGGACAACACACGCGACCGGTACGGCAAGGGACGTGTCCGCTTTGCCGGTGGCGAGCTAACAAAGGCGTGCGGCACTTGTCTGGGCGTGGATGCGAGCGGAAATCCGATTCAGAGCACGTCACTGGAAGATTTTGTCGCGGGCCTGCCGCGTGGATCCAAGAGACTGGGAAAAACCGGTGGCCGCATTTTTATCGGCAATTCCGCACGCCATGTCTCGATCAACTCTTTCGGCGGTTTCTTACAAGATGACTGGCGCGTCACTCCACGGCTGACTGTTAATGCTGGTGTGCGCTATGACTTGAATACGGTCATCAAGGAGAGTCAAGACCGGCTGGCCAATTTTGACCCCGCGATCGGCATCCAGCAGGTGGGCCATGGAATCAGTGCGCCGTACAACGGCGACCACAACAACTTCGCGCCGCGTTTGGGCATCTCCTGGGATCCGTGGGGGCGCGGCAAGACGGTGGTCCGCGCCGGTGGCGGCGTGACCTATGAGATTCCGCACTTGTCGTTGTTCCTGGGACAGAACGGCGTGGAAAATGCCTCGACTGCAGGGCTGAACGTGATTCCGACGTCGGCTTCCACGGGAATCCCCGGCGCGAACGGGACGATTGCAGCTTCCGCCGTCAACTTGACCGGCGACTTGTTGAACTGGTCGGTTGCAGGGCCTGTCTTCCAGCCCACGATCAACTGCAATCCTGTGACCGGGGGCACTCCGTGCGACATCCTCGGTGTTGCGCGGAACCTGCGCACACCCTATGTAATGACCTGGAACTTGAACATCCAACAACAGCTGACGCCGACGACATCGCTGCAGGTGGGTTATGTAGGTAACCGCGGCGTCAAGCTCTATGGTGTCCGGGACATCAACCAAGTGGATCCAAACTCGCCTGCAGAGAACAGCTATGATGCGCAAGGCAACGGCGTAAACGTATTCAATTCAAGTGGTGTTCTAATCGCATGCGGTAATTGCGAGCAAGCTGGCAGGCCATTAAACTTGCAGTTCCCATATCTGGAGTTCGTCAACTTCCTCGACAACGGATACACGTCCATCTACCACGGGCTGCAGGTGACTCTGACGCAGCGCGCATGGAAAGGATTGAATTTCGTTGCCGGGTACACTTGGGCACACTCCATTGATGACGTATCACTTAACCGTGGCCAACAGCCGCAGGATAGCACGCGTCCTGGTTTGGAGCGCGCTAACTCGGACAGCGACCTCCGGCATCGCCTAACGTTGGCTCTGACCTACGAGGTACCTTCGAGAAAGGGCTACGGGCACTTGCTCGAAGGCTGGCAGCTCAACTCCATCGTGACAGTTCAGGGTGGCTTGCCGTGGAATCTCATCGACGGGAACATCAACGGAAGCGATATCAGCGGGACGGGGGAATTTGCCGACCGCTGGAACATCACCGGCAGTCCAGCGAATTTTAAACCTTCCACGACCGGAATTCCGTTCGTAGATCCGGGTTTCTTCACGGTTGACGCAAATTCAATGTCCCCCACCTTCGGGCATGTCATCGGCGGGACGAATGCCGCGTCGAATACTTGCTTTTCGGTCGCAGGGAGCCAGGGGGCGAAAGACCAGCTCGCCAACCTGGGATGCTATGTGGCGGGATCCTCGGCACTCACGCCTCCGGCGTTTGGCACATTTGGGAACATCGGCCGGAATCCCTTCCGCGGCCCACGGCTGGACAATTGGGACTTCTCCGTCGTCAAGACGACCAACCTGAACGAGCGTGTGAGTGTCCAATTGCGCGCGGAGTTCTTCAACGTACTGAACCATCCCCACTTTGCGAATCCCAATACACAGGGTCTTGTTGACCCGTCCGATCCCACTTCGTTTGGTTTCATCTTCAACAC
>WNFP01000559.1_pt1 | contig 28293 bp, 20 predicted proteins | sample 5400201 | NCBI WGS metagenome assembly WNFP01 (sample SAMN13153355, study PRJNA577476) | soil metagenome | isolation source: 115 cm saprolite under Madrone tree | place: USA:California | collected 2016-06-14 | reverse complement strand
CCGGGTCCCCCGGCACCACCCACCCTAGCGGGGCAGTCGGGAACTGTGTGGACTGCAAGCCAGGCACGATGGTCTCAATCTTGCCCTGCGTGTCATACCACGGCATGCTTACTTCCCAGCGTACACCGAGATTTAGCGTAACGTTCGGCTTGAGCTTGTAGGTGTCCTCAGCGAACAACCCGCCATAACGCGACCGTGAATCTAGGAACTGCTGGCTGCACTGGTTATAGTTTTGCGCTGCGCCGAGCAGGAAGTCCGCGAAATCTGAGCCGGTTATGCTGCCATCGAAGGTGAAGTCTCCGTTCGGCGCGCACGTATTGCGCTCATTGATCTGCAGGTAGCGGAACTCACCGCCAAACTTGAGGGTGTGCCGGCCTCGCGCTTTCGAAAAAGTGTCAGAGACGTGCCAAGTGTTGTTAGGCTGAAACGTCGTCAGCGTATTCACTCCCAGGGAGAAGTTATTGAAGTATATCGGCGGCACCGTCTGTGGAAATCCAGTCGGGCCGGAGGGGATGATGCCGAGAGTTCCTGGGCCCGTTGCGAAACCGAGATCCGAGAGTTTTGCGAAGCTGCTATTTGGCTCGTCCGTGTGCGTAGCTGTCCGGAAGAAGCTCAAACGAAATTGATTCACCGCGCTTGCACCGTGAGTTTTGTTGTTGCTGAGGACGAACTGCTGTGCACGGGTTACCGTGACGCTGGAAAAGCCTGGCACGCTAGCGTCCAGCGCGTTAAAGTTATTGGAGTCGTCGAAGTGATAATAAAACGACCAGTCGCCGGTCATCTTGTTAATAAAGTCCACGCGTTGTCCGGCCTTGTCATCCTTTATCTTGTTCCTTTGGCTGGCGTCGGCGAAATTGCCATTGCCATCGCCCATCGGGATGTAGGGTAGTATTTTGGTTGCCGGCAAGGAAAAGGCGGCGGACGGTATCGCCACCGTTTGTGAGACCGGGTCAGTCGGAAACACGCACTGCGTGGTGTTGGCGCAGGTTGGTGTGGAATAAGGTTCCCCATCGACGACCGTCTGACCGGTGGTGGCGGCGAGCCGTTGCGTTAGCGTATCCGCCCAATTTAACCCACACGTAGCACCGCCGGGGCAGGGTTGACTGTTCACGAGTAGTGGATTGCCGCTGGAATCCGCAAAGTCAGCCGGGGTGAAGGTGCCACTCCGCTGGGCGGCCGTCGGCACCGTCACCGAACCCGTGCTGGCTCCCCTAACCTCTCGCGTTCCCTGATAGTCCGTGAACCAGAAGAGCTTGTTTTTCCAGAAAGGCCCTCCCACGGCGTAGCCGAACTGGTTACGCCGCAGTTCCGCTTTCGGTTGGTCGATCGGGTCGAAGAAACCTCGCGCGTCGAATTTGTCGTTGCGCAAGAATTCGAAGGCAGACCCATGAATGCCATTGGTGCCGGACTTGGTAATCGTGTTCATTACTGCGCCGCTGAATTTTCCGTACTCGGCATCAAAACTATTGGTGATCAGTCGGAATTCCTCCACCGAATCGAGATTGGGGACCAACCCGGCACCCAGGTTGCGTCCTTCGCTCACGTCGCCGCCGTTCACCAGGAACGCGTTGGCCGTCTCCCGCTGGCCATTTACCGAAAGGTTGCCCGCGTTCGGCGAGTATCCTCCGGAAACTGACCGGTCCTGCTGCATGGTGCCGGACGTAACGGGCACCACTCCCGCCTGCAGGCCGAGAAGATCTAAGTAGCTGCGACCATTCAATGGCAGCGCCAACATTTTCTTTGTTTCAATAACGTCACCTAGCTGCGTGCTTTCCGTCTGCACTTGCACCGCGTTGGCAGTAACGCTGACCTCTTGTTGCATGCTGCCAACTTCGAGCGTAACGTCAATGCGCAATAGGTCGTTCACTTTCAAGTCGATATCCGTGGTGATGAACTGTTGGAATCCGGGGGCGGTGGCGGTGAGCTTGTAGTTTCCGGCCGGTAGAGCCAGTATCCGGTAGGAACCGTCAGCGGCCGAAGTGGTATCCTGCTTGAAATTGGTTTGCACATTCGTGGCTACGATGCGCGCGCCCGCAACCACAGCTTGCGTACGGTCGCGCACCACACCTAGAATCGATCCGGTTACGTCCGCGCGCAGTGCAGTCGGGCCAAAAATTATTGCCAGAACAAGCAGAAGAGTTGAAGCTACATGGCGATTTTGCATGAGACACCCCGAATGCGCGTAGCATGTCACAAAACGCTAGCGGCAATCAAGCTGGTCGTTTATTCGGCGGCTCTCAGTGTGGCGTAGATCTCGCGCCCCGGAACTTCTTCCCCAGAAGGTGCCGCCCGCTTCCTTGCCCGGATCTTCCAGCGTGAGCATCTGGCCTGCACTCTGCAGGCTTGCCTGCAAGTAACCGGAAGGCCGCAGTAAAAACTCCGCTGCTGGCGTATGCATGTGGATGCCATCGCTCTCCGTACTGACGGTGATCGCTGATGTTTCGACCGCCACGGATGCAGCCGTCGGTTGCGCTTCCTTGTTCTTACAGCCGGCGCATTGCACCAGCCCCGCGGCTAGCAGCATCGCGAGTGTTCGTCCCCACGACGTCCAGTTATTTCCCACTGGTTTCACCACCAACGCTTCCAGCCGCCGGTCGCCAAGTTCCACGACCGCAGAATGCCCCGGCCCTTCTGCGCCCGGGACGGGGGTCAGAGGCAAGCGCAGAATGCTCCCCTGACCCAGCACCTTTACCAACACCTTCGCGTGTCATGGAATTCCGGCGGAAGTTTCTACCGCCACTTCTCCTAGTGCTCCGCGATCCAGCCCATTGGAATCGACCAGGTGCAGAGAAATCCTGCCCACCCGGCCCGGAACGGCCGCTGTGTCTTGCAACAACAGGAGATTCCTGGGGTCCACTTGCGTAATCGGTTGGGTCCCCATGGCCATGCCCCCGGCCCCGTAGAAATGAGCTACAACTTTCCCGGAGAAGAAAACTCCAAAAGCGCCAACGAGTCTGATCTTGCCGGCGCCAGCATCCTGCATCGCATGAAGCGGTTTGAGGATCACTCCTGCGTCCGTCACACCTTGGAAGTCCTTGTCGGCCCGTGTTGGAAACCACTGCGTGTCGAAATGGTATGACTCCCCAGGGTCGAGCCGCACCATCGGCGAGTTAAGCTCAGCCTCCATATACAAAGCTGGCGGCTCTTTATCGGGAGATCCGAAACTGGCCGTACCATCAGGGTGCTGCCGCAGTTGAGAACCATTCGTCCAAAATATGACCGAGGCCTTTCCGGGGTATGGTCTCGTTTCGTCGTACCGAAATCGCTCCACCATCGCATAGCGGCTGTCGCCATCCACGGCAGCCAACCAGCCGTCCTTTGAATCGAGCCACAACTCTGCTGCCAGAGGAACATAATGTAGAGCGAAGAGCCCGTTCTCGCGCACTTCTGCCGCGGCATTCTCCGCCGGACCGAATTTCACATGATACCGGTTGAGGTAGCTACTCGATGAATTCGTTCTGCTGAACGCCCAGAAATTCTGATTGTGGCGCGTGGCATCCCTGGCGTCAGCGGTATTGTACTGAGAGACCGATTGCACAGACCACTCGATGGGATGCCCGCTCGCGTTCTTTATCACCGCGTGAAAGGTGATGCGCGGCGACTCCGCCTCGAGACTCACCATTCGCGTAAACTGCAATCCCGTCTGAGGATCAGCTGGCCCGGTCAAGGAAATCTCGCAGCGTTGCCCTTGCGAGAGAATTTGGAACTCAAACAGACCATCATCCAGCAAATCAGAATTGCCTGCCCAGTGCTGCTCGTCCTCGCTTCCCTCCGGGAGCACCCACAGCTTGTCGCCGCCATAGTTAAACCATTCGCTATTGGAGGGCGGGAGATGTTTCCCAGCATACCGCGGATTCACAAACAAATAGGGATGGCCATCGAAGATGACTTGCATCAGCCTGCCGCCGTTCTGCGGCACAAAAATTAGTTTTACCCATGGATTGGAAACCTGCTGCGCTTGCCAGCCCATATACTTGATTTCCTCGATCTGGCAAGCGGCGGCGGCCAGCTCGGGCTTCTGTTGCGCGCGAACGCCGAAGTGAACAAAGGTTGTCGGATAAAGCGTGAGTACCGCCGCCAAACGCCTGAGAAACATGATCTTTTTCATTGCAGATCGCTTTTCACCCTGTTTTCTTTCCGAGCTTTAGAATGGATATTGCATCTCGTACGCTCTGCGCGCAATGGCCTTTCGTATCTTCGCTAGCCGCCCTATCCCCGCCGCAAAGAGTTCATTCGAAAACAATTCGTAATGAAACGAAATAAATTGCTACACATCAAGAAATATGTGATAAGAACGCCAAATGCGCGCGGAATTCCAAACTGGTTGAGTGCTCAATCCGCCGGACGCCGGCGAGCGCAATTGCATTGACAAAGGAAGCGGGCGGATTCTATTGCACGGGATGACTAGCTCCATCGAACCTGGCAGAGACCTATTAACCTTTCCACCACACGGAGGTCCTTGAATGTCGTTCATGCCTGATTTCAGCCGTCGGGGCTTTATTCGCTTAGCCGCTGCCGCACCGCTGCTGAGCCAGATTGCCGCTAGAAACGTGCTGGCAAGTGCTGCCACTGCGCTCGGCAAAGATTCACGCCAGAACGTCTACACGCGTCTGGGCGTAAAGACCATCATTAATTGCCGGGGCACCTGGACATACTTGAGCGGTTCGTTGGAGCTTCCCGAAGTGCGGGCGGCGCAGCGAGAGGCTTCGGAATACTTCGTAAACATGTTCGAATTGCAACATGCGGCAAGCCGGCGTCTTGCTGAATTGACCGGTGCCGAAGCTGGCATGGTCACTTCCGGGGCGGCTGGCGCGATGGCGTCCGCTGCCGCTGCGTGCATGGCCGGCAGCGATCCAAAATATATCTGGCAGCTTCCCGACACTACGGGACTGAAGCAGGAAGTCATCATGGTGGGCGGCAGGAGTGCATTTGACAATGCTATTCGGCTGACGGGCGCCAAGCTGGTTCTCGTCGGAACAGCCGAGGAACTGGCTAACGCCATCAACCAGAACACCGCGATGATCTACACCACGCATCTGGGATCCGACTTGCAGACAGAAACTGCCGTAGCAAAAAAATATAATGTCCCCATGCTTCTGGATGACGCGGCCGGTATTCCCCCCATAGCCAACATCAAGTTATACGCACAAATGGGTCTGGACATGTACACCTTCTCAGGCGGGAAGGGGCTTAGTGGCCCACAATGCAGCGGTCTTTTGCTTGGCCGCAAGGATCTGATTGAAGCCGCGATGCTGAACACCAGCCCGTGGGAAGGTGCTGTCTGTCGTGCCATGAAAGTTGGCAAGGAAGAAATAGTAGGTCTGCTTATGGCAGTCGAGACCTGGCTGAAAACCGATTTTGATGCTCTCAATCGCGAATGGAACGCTCGCGTCGAGCGCATCGCGAAACTCGTGGAGACGGTGTCGGGCGTTGAAACCGACATTTCAATACCCAAGGATGGCAATCGCTACCCAACTCTTTACATTTCATGGGATGAAGAAAAGTGGGGCTTTACGGTGAAGGACTGTGTACAAAAACTGCGCGCCGGCGATCCGGTAATTGAGGTTGCTGGCGCGGATAATCCCAGCATTGTTCCGGCCGTTCGCGAAGGAAATCCAAAGCAAAGTTCGAAGGAATCGGCACAACGCCGCAGGTTGGAGCTGGTCTCTTCAACTATTCAGCCCCATGAAGCAATCATCGTGGGCCAGCGTATTCGTGAACTTCTAAGTGTCGCTCGAAAGGCTGCACCTGCTTAGTGATCATGAGGATTCGCGAAGTGCCAAACCAGAGAAAATCTCACATCCGGCAATGTTTGCTGGGAACCTTGATATTCGCGGCGGGTAACATACAGGCCCAGGTGCACCCGGTCGAAGTTCCCCAGCGGGGACAGCCCTTGAGCTCCCCGCGCTCCGCCGCGGTGGACGCGGGTGACTACGTGTACCTTTCGGGGCAGGGGGCACAGCGTCGAGACCATAGTATGCCCGACAAATTTGAAGAACAGGCAAGCCAGGCGCTCGAAAATATCAAAACGATTGTCGAGGCCGCCGGCTTGAATATGGAGCATATTGTCTATGTCCAGGTTTATCTCGAAGACCTAGGCAACTACGAGAAGCTGAACGACGTCTTCGCAAAATACTTTCCCGGCACTCCCCCGGCCCGCGCGGTGCTCGGAGTTTACCGCTTATCTCCATCGTCCGTCGAGATCAACGCTGTTGCCGTTCGCGATCTCACCGGACGCAAAGCGGTTATCCCCCCCAATTACAAATCCGCCGAACCATTTTCGCCCGGCATATTAACGCATGACCGTTTGTTTGTTTCTGCGATCGAGGGGCGCGACCCACTCGCCAACACGGTCCCCGATGATGCCGCGGTTCAAACGGATCTCGCCCTTGATGGACTCCAGGCGGTTGTCGAGGCCGCTGGCTTGAAACTCAGCCATATGGTCTTCGTGAATCCCTACTTGACCCAGAAAATACCGATGCGGCTGATGAACGAACGTTACGCTCGTCGATTTGAATTTGGTAACACCCCAGCGCGAGCCACCATAGAAGTCACCGCTTTGCCTCACCATGCTCAAATCGAATACACCGGGGTGGCCGTGCGCGACTTGAGCCTTCGTCGTGCCGTCCGTCCCAAAAACATGCCGCCAAGCCCCACTGCCAGCCCCTGTGTCTTCGCTGGCGAAACCTTGTACTGTTCCGCGAAGAGTGGATTTATCCCCGGGCCAAACGGCGGTGTCTATGGTGCTACAACGGCAGTACAACTCCGCCAGACCATGCGGAACCAGCTTGATAACCTGGAAGAGGCCTCCCTGGATTTCAGCCAGGTCGTCTCCACAACTGTTTATCTCGACAACCTCTCCGAGAGTGAAGCGTTCAACAAGGTCTATGCGCAATACTTCAAGGCGGCTCTCCCCGCGCAAACGATGGTGCAACAGCTTCCATCTTCTAACCGCCCACCCGATGCGGAAGGGCACTTCCCTGACCTGGAGCAGATGTCGCTTATAGCGGTAAAACGGGCCCCTAAAAACTAGAGAAACGTTTTGCGGAGGCCACCACATGGCAGTTCGACATTCCAGAGAAGCACGTTCATGTTTTGCCGAGTTAAGAACAACCGTACAACCGCGGGCCTTATTGCACCGTTGCAGCTGTTCCTCTCCGTTGTGACGCTTTAATGGCAAGAGTCGCGGGTCTGGAGAAACGGTGGCTGGCTTATTTCGCGTGGCTGGCTGTTCGGGAACAGTCCGGCCCATGAGGTAACGGTCCCGGAGTTCTGACATAGTCCCTTTAGAGAGAGGAGGATGCGTCAAATGAAGCTGCTCGCGATCTGCTACGCCGTACTTACGTTTCCCCTTGCAGCGATCACCGCGGTTGCGCAAATCACGACATCGCAATACGACAACCTGCGTACCGGTGCCACGCTGAGCGAGAACATCTTAATTCCTCAGAACGTCAACGTACGACAGTTCGGTAGACTGGGCGCATTCAAAGTTGACGGCGCGGTTTACGCCCAGCCGTTGTTCGTTCCATCGCTTGAGATTCCCGGTAAAGGAACGCATGACGTACTCTTTGTGGCCACCGAGCACGACAGCGTATACGCGTTCAATGCAGAGCGACCTAACGATCCACCGCTGTGGCACGTCAGTCTTCTAGACAAAAAACGAGGTGCTACGACTGTTTTCTCACGAGACGTGCAATGCCCATTCATCCAGCCGGAGGTCGGCATCACTCCTACGCCGGTGATCGACCTGAAAACGGGCACTCTGTATGTGCTCGCGCGCACCATGGTCGGCCATTTGTTTGGTAACAGCGAATATTTTCAGCATCTACACGCGCTGGCCATCACTACCGGGGCGGAGAAGTTTGGCGGCCCCCAGCTCATCACGGCGTCGGTTCCTGGCAGAGGCGCCGGCGCCGCAAACGGACAAGTGCGTTTCGATCCGCTGCTCGAGAATCCGCGTGCCTCGCTACTGCTGGTGAATGACGCTCTGTATCTCACTTGGGCTTCGTCATGCGACCTGGAGCCATACCACGGCTGGGTCATGGCATACGATCCGCAGACGCTGGCGCAGAAGGCAGTACTGAATGTCACGCCCGACGGTGACCAAGGCGGCGTCTGGGCCAGCGACACGGGGCCTGGCGCCGACGCGAGCGGCAATATCTACGTGCCGACTGGTAACGGAACTTTCGATGCATCCTCGGGAGGTCGGAACTACGGCGACTCGGTGCTCAAGCTGGTGCTTCAAGGCTCTTCGATCATCGTCCGTGATTACTTTACGCCCCATGATCAAGCGCAACTGAGCGACGCCGATGCCGACCTGGGGTCCAGCGGTCCCCTATTGCTGCCCGACCAGCCAGCACCTCATCGTCATCTACTGCTGCAGCCAACCAAGGGCTCCATGATCTATGTGATCGACCGCGATCAAATGGGTAAGTTTCAGAGTGACGGCGATGCCGTTGTGCAGAGGATTCGCATGCGCGGGGGAGGCTACGGCGCGATGGCATACTGGAACGGGCACGTATTCTTCGCCTGCAGCGACGACTACCTGCGCGACTATACCGTGGAGCATGGCAAGTTAACGCTGCGCACTCAATCCAGCGCTGAATTCGCAAATCCCGGCGCAACACCTTCCGTTTCGGCAAACAGCAACAAGAACGCCATAGTATGGGCAGTGGCAACCAAGACTTGGAACGGCCCCGACCAACCTGCAGTACTCTACGCGTTTGACGCGAACAGCATCGATCAGCCGATCTACACATCGGAACAGAACAGCAGACGCGATCGCGCCGCTATGGCGACACGATTCGTGATCCCGGTAGTCGCTAATGGACGCGTGTACTTTGGTGCGAGAGGCGAAGTCGAACTGTACGGTCTGCTGAAATAGCGGTGAGGGCAAAGCGGACTGAACCGATGGACTCCACGGATGGTCTACCAAGCGGGTTCAGGGGATGCCAGCACGAGTAGAATTCTCGACCGCGACGCTTTCTCGAGCGGGACTTTGTGAACCGCGTCGCGGGATTCATAGCGATCGGTAACACGTTGCGCGACGTTTTCTCGAGTGGACGACACGCGGATCAGTTGAGACAGACACGTTTCGGAATGACTAAATCTACAAAAGCAGTCAAGGAACGTCCTCACAAATAGCGTAACTAGCCAGATTACTGTTGGCACGAAGCATCACTGCTGGTGCAACGCCACCGTGGGGTCAATGCGCGTGGCGCGTCGCGCGGGAATGTAGGTTGCTAACATCGCCACCACCATGATGGCCATGGGGATGATGAAGTAGAGCCACGGCTCACGAAGGTGGAGGCCATAGAACAGGGCGTCAAAAAGTTTGGGCAAGGGCAGCGCCAACGCAAGTCCGACGGCCGCTCCGATGGCGGTCATTTTCATGCCTTCCCACACAAGCATACGCAGCACGTCCGAGTGGCGGGCTCCCATCGCCATGCGTATGCCAATTTCATGCGTTCGTTGGCCCACGGAGTAAGCAATAAGGCCGTATATCCCGATAGCCGCAAGGATCAGGGCTAGAAGTGCGAAGCTGCCCAGCACACGCACGAAAAATGGGTCACCGCCCTTCTGGCGTTCAATCAGAGCTGGCATGCTCATGACACTAGCCAGCGGGAGCTCGGAATCCACTTGCGCAACCGCGCCGCGCAGCGCGGAGGCTAAGCTACTTGGATCGGAAGCTGCCCGAATCATTAGAGAGAAGGAAGATAGGGGCCGCTGCAGGAATGGCTCGTAGACTTCCGGGTCATCGCGAGTTTCTTCGGAGTAGGTTTTCACGTTGGCGACAACTCCGACGATCTCGCTCCACTCTGGGGTAGCGCCGTTTACATCCAAGCGGATCTGTTTCCCGAGCGCCTCCTGGTCCTTCAAATGGCGATGCACAAACTCTTGGTTTACGACGACTACTCGCCTCGCGGTGGCGTCATCGGTTTCTGTGAACGTCCGGCCGCGCAGCAGCGGGATGCTCGCGGCCTGGAAGTAGTCCGGGCTAACGACGGCATCGAGAGCGCTGAGCCGCTGGTCAGCAGGCAATTCGGGCTGGCCTTTGATTCGGAAAGTAACGCTGCCAGGTCCAGAGGCCGGCAACTCGGAGGCCACTGCTACGGCCTGGGCACTCGGAAGGTGCTGGAGGCGAGCAAGCAAATCTCTGACGAAGAGGGTCTTTTGGGAGGCATCCTGATATCGTGCGTTGTCGAGGGTCACGCTGGCGGTCAGGAGATGGTCTGCTCGGAAACCCAGATTCTGATGCTCAATAAGAAAAATTCCGCGGAAAAGCAGTCCGGTCCCGAGCAGGAGAAACAAAGCCATCGCGATTTCGCCAGTAACCATCACCGTCCGGAGACGGCTCAGTGAACGGCTCGGCGAAGCCGCGCGACTTTCATCCTGGAGGTTCGCGTTGATGTCGGTTCGCGACGCGTTCAGTGCCGGCGCCAGTCCACACAGCACCGCGCAAGCCAACGAGACGACAAGAGCGAAAAGCAAAACGTTCCAATCCAAGCTCAACGGAACGGCGCTGATTGCTTCGTTGAAGGTCATGCTGGCCCGAACAAAATTGATGCTCCAATAAGCAAGCAGAAGACCCGTACTGCCTCCGAGAAGGGCAAGCAGCAGGCCTTCACTCAGCAGCTGCAGGATGATGCGCAGGCGACCGGCTCCAAGGGCGATGCGGATGGCCAGCTCCTTCCGGCGTCCAGCGGCGCGAGCCAGGAGCAAGCCGGCTACATTGGCGCAGGCCATCATCAGAACAAACCCTACTGTGGTCATCATCACGGCTAGGGCGCTGCGAATGCCAAAATCGTAGATCAGGAAATCGGGCAGCAGGCGCACCGCGGCGCCCCAGCCTTTTTCGGTAGCGGGAAAGTCTTCCTGGGCGCGGCGGGCCAGCGTGACGAACTCGGCGCGGACCTGTTCAAGCGTTATGCCGGTTTTCAATCGTGCGAACAGGTGCAAAGAACGATCCGTGCGGGCGGCCGCAGTTTGATCTGCCGCGGACAAAACGAGCGGTGTCCATACTTGCGGCGTGAAGCCCAGCAAACGGTAACTCGCAGGCATCACCCCGATAACCACGTAGTTTGCGCGGTTTAGCCGGATGGTGCGGCCGATGAGGGAAGCGTCGGACCCAAAGCGCCGCTCCCAGAGCTCCCAACTAAGAATGACAACATTCTCCCGTCCAGGCTGGTCTTCGCCGGCTTCGAAGGTACGCCCAAATTGCGGGGAGACGCCCAGCACGGTGAAATAGTTGAGAGACACGGCCGCTGAACGGAGCGCCTCCGGGTGGCCCTGCGCGGTCAGACTGACGGTTCGATACTCGTCCGCGGCGGCCATGTCCGCGAAAACGCGGTTTGCGTCGCGCCAGGCGAGATAGTTGGGGGCGGAGACCAGACTCGCGTCGGCGTGGAAAGCCGGCGCCGGGTTCACGGAACTAACCACTACCACGCCCTCGGGGTCGCGACCCGGCGGACGCCGCAAGAGAAAAGCGCTCACGAGACTAAACATGGTGGCGTTCACGGCGATACCCAGCGCCAATGTGAGAACCGCAGCGGCTGTGAATCCTGGGCTCTTGAGTAACTGGCGCACCGCGTAACGCAGGTCCTGCAAAAAAATATCCAGCACGGGCAGTCCACGCGCTTCCCGATGATGCTGTTTCGCCTGTTCCGTTCCGCCGAAGCGAATCAGCGCCTGACGCCGAGCTTCCTCCGCGGACATCCCGCGCCGGAGGTTCTCTTCGATGGCTAAGTCCAAGTGAGCAGCCAATTCTGCTTCCAGTTCGTTATCCATCTCGGCGCGACGAAAAGTGGAAGTCAGGCGGTGGAACGATTGTCGCAGCCAGTCAGTCATTTGGTGCCACCTTCTTCCGGCATGGCGAGAACTCGACCCATCACGTCCGACAGCCTTTGCCAGTTTGCCGCATTCTCAGAGAGCTGTTTACGGCCATTTTTCGTAATGCTATAAAACTTGGCCTTGCGGTTGTGGGACGAAGTTCCCCACTCGGCGGCGATCCATCCTCGCTGCTGCAGCCTCACGAGCGACGCATAGATCGTTCCCTGATTAAGGAGGACTTTGTCCCCGCTTACCTGCTCGATGCGTCGCGCAATGCCGTAGCCATGGAGCGAGCCCAAGACCGCGAGGGTCCGCAGGACCATAAGGTCCAAGGTCCCCTGTAATAGATCGAGCTTCGATTCCGCCATGTGGCCCTCCTGTGGCATGACCACAGTAGAATACCTCAACTTCTGTGGGGATGCCACAGGACGTGAAGCGGGAGCATGGTCTCGCGGATGGCCGCCACCGCAGGCTTACCAGTGGAATGCCCCACAGCTAGGGAGATCGATGCCGGTGAACATCGAGCCGATATATTTGGCGTGGTTCATGTGGGTCGTCCTTGCATCCCGTCGCTTGGTGGCAATCCGACACGTTACCAGTTCCCACTCAGTATTGGTGGAGGTGTTGACCTACCATCCTACTCTCGCTTTGAACTCGCGCGTCCGGTCGCGCGCCACGGTCAAGTCCGTATCTTTGCCATCTTTCAGACGAACGTTCAGCGCTCCGCCGGGGAGCGATGCGATTTCCTTAATCCACTTCACGTTGACCATTGTGCTTCGGTGGATGCGGAGGAATTTCTTTGGGTCGAGTTTCTTTTCTAGTTCAATGATCGCGTAGTCCACGCAGTAAGACTTGCCATCCGACACTGCATAAGTTAACTTCCCCTCCGCATAGAAATGTGTCACCCGTGCTAAGTCGAGGAACGAAAGCCGGTCTCCCAGACGCGACGCAATCCGGTCGGGATATTTCGGATTGGTCTCGCGCAGCGACTCCGTGAGTTGCTTGAGCAGAGCCTGCAAATCCAGCTGCGCGAGCTGACCTGAGCCCCGCAACCGCTCAACCTTCTTGAGCGCCCGGTCGAGGGACTCCGGCTCCACGGGCTTCAGCAAGTAGTCGACCGAGTTCACACCGAAGGCCTTCAGCGCATATTCATCGTAGGCGGTGGTAAAAATCACCATGGGCTGGCTGGGCAATCGTGCCAAGACCTCGAAACCATTCAGGCGCGGCATCTGAATATCTAGGAAGCACACATCGGGAGGATCCGCCGTTAGCGCCGCCACCGCCCTCTCGGGCTCGGTCGTGCTGCCAGTTACGTCCACGCGTCCCGTGCCTTCCAGCAACCGCTGCATGCGTTCCAGCGCCAAGGGTTCGTCATCCACCAGGTATGCGCGCAGTTTCATAGGCGTGGCAAAACCATCTCCACCACAGAATAGCCGTCGCGTCGAAGAAGGTTTAGGCGCGCCTGCGCACCGAATAACGCATCGAGGCGCTCCACCAAGCTGTCAAGCCCGTGGCCAGCCGGAATCGCGGCCAGGTCGAAGCCTGGCCCCGTGTCACGAACCTCGATCCGCAAACCGCCGTTCTCGGCTGACGCAGTAATAAGGACCTCTCCGTCACCGCTTAGCGGAGTGATTCCGTGCTTCACGGCATTCTCGACCAGCGACTGCACCGACATGGGCGGCACCTTGGCGTCTTGCAGTTCCGCAGGCACTTCCACAGATCCCCGCAGCTTGTTGCCGAAGCGGACGCGTTCAATATCGATATAGCTCTCCACCATCGCCAACTCCTGCCGCAATGGAATCAGAGGTTGATTACTGGTGTCCAGCGAGGCCCGCAACAACGCTGCTAACCGGCCCACCACCTGTTCCGCCCGGGCGGGATTCACGGCAATGAGCGAGCTGATCGAGTTCAGGGTATTGAACAGGAAGTGCGGATGAATGCGCGACTCGAGTGAACGCAGCCGCGCTTCCGCCGCCAGCTTACGTGCCCGCTCCTCGGCGACTTCTTTTTCGTGAAGCTTCTGCTCCATCAGTTGTACGCGTTCGCGCAACGATCCATGAGCCATGGCACCCAAGCCGAATACCGCCGCCAGCGGCATGGCGACGCGCAGAGTGTGAACGTATTCCGTCCAGAAGTGTTGTGGGATCACGATGCCGATTTCCATCAACAGTGTTTGTGCTATGAGACACCCCAGAGCAGAGATCACGATGACACCCACGGCTACAACAGGAACCAGCGGACGACGGAGAGCCAATCTGTTTGCAAGTCCACCCAATACCAAAACCCCGAGAGCGCCAGTCAAGTTTGCGTAAACCAGCGCGTAGGCAAGTACGTGCAGCAGTTCCCGAACACTCGAGATTTGATTCCCTGCGATCTGGATCATCACCACTAGTGCCACGGCGAGATTGATCCAAAACAAGGAAAACGCCCAGTTGTGCCGCACCGGAGCCATATCGCTACCTTTGCCCACTCTACTTCTCACTCAAAGGTTCCAACGTGCCGCTACGGAAGACGTTGATGATCTGCGCCGTGTCCTGACCGGGCAGTTTCAGCTCTCCTACCACACTCTCATTGAGTGTGCCGTACTCAATTTGCTTGGTCACCAGCGACACCCAAATCTGTCCCCAGTAGTCGCTGCGCCCTTTCAAAGTCATGCCTGCGTTGACAATCTCCAGCGGATTGAAGAATGCCTGGTAGTTAATTAGCGCGCAGTCCTGGCCATTTCTTTGCGAACGTCCAATCCATTCCAGCACGACCTCATGGTTACGAAATGTGCCCACGTCCGGCAAATTCACGTCTTGGTTGGAGACCACACGGTACGGCTCATTTAGCTTCAGCTGCTCGAAAAAGTTCTGGCCAAAGTACTCGATCATCCCGGTGTCCCAAACCAGATTACGCTCAAAAACTGCGGTGGTTGGGAACCCTTTGAAGAACTCGGGCTTCATAGTGTTGGAGAGGTTATTCGTGTAGTGGAATCCTTCCATGAAGCCGCGCTTCTCGGCCGCCCCTAACGGAGCGCTGGCGCCGTCGGCGTCCGCCTGAGTGACGTTCTTCCAGGCGACCTCTCCCCCCGCCAGCCCCCGCATGTACTCTCCCGTCAAGCGCTGCCGGTGTAGCATCTCGCCCTTGCTGTTGGCCGTCTGGTAGTCCACCGTAAACCTGTACTTGCGGGGGCCGAAGTCCTTCACGGTCGTTCCCTGCGGCAGGTTCCATTTTTGCGTAGACCCTTTTTCGGTAGAGGAGGATTGTGCAGCGAGGGATTGCACCACCACAAACAAGGACTGCCCGAGAAGGCCGAGGACAGCCCATAAGACAAGTCCGGAAATGAAAGTTGGGGTAGTTCGGATTCGCATTGGGTGATACCTCCTAGCCGGAAGTCTGAGGCCGGCGTCAGGGTCAGGGCATCTTCTTAGCGACGAAAGGCAACAATTCCCCGACCGCAGGTCGGCAAAGGTGGACTAGTCGTGCCCAGTTGGAAGGAAACGTCACACCGAGGGGGTTTCGGGAAGTGATCTTCGTTATGGGTTATTGACAACCCAGCCTGGGAGCACCGAGGATCCATGGGCTGCACCATCGTTGCGATCGAGCGGCCTAGTCCGGAACCGCCTTTCCGCCCGTCCTGATGTATATGTGCGCTGCTCGCGCACTCGGGTTCCTGCCCCCCGAGCGTTGGTGGTGTGCCGAGGTGCTGCTCGTGTTCAGGCTTACGCTACCAAGAACCGCCCTGTTTTTGGTCTCGGCTGAAGTTTTGGCGAACCACGGCAAACAAGAAACTCGGAACGTGGGATTAAGGATTCAACTTTAGAAGCGTCACACCGTATCCGCCCAGCGTCACCGATATCTTCGTCGCGGGCGTGATGTTCAGGGAGCCCGGGCCGCTCGTCGCGTTCGTCTTCGCGTCAATCGTTATCGACGTCGCGCCAGAGAACGAAGGTTCCATAGCCGAAATCTTGATCGTGCTGTCTACGTTGAGCATCGCCGGAACCAGCGTGTTGTAAAGCTGTATGTATTCGCTGGGGGTCATGCCGTTGATGTTGTATTCGTTATAGATGCCCCACCAGGTGATCTGGTGTTGAGGCGCAACCACCGTGCTTGTAGAAAGCGACACCGAAAGCGGCCCGGGAGGCGTCCCCGGCCCAATACTGCTCGATCCGGCGCCACCGCAACCTGTCGCAAGGACCGAAGCCACAAGCGTCCCGCTCTCGAGAGTCCGTAAAGGCTTCATGCCATACCCACCCACCTCGGACTCTTCGTAATGGCCTTCATCAAAGGGCAGAGCTATCTTATCTCGTGCGTTGCTCTCGCGGGCCTTGGAGTTGAACGCGACAGCAGCGAACAGGCACAATCCTCATCGGTCGGACATGACTGATGTCGGGTCGCTGCTAAACGTATAGACAGCCGCCTGATTTCCAATCAGACTGGACTCGTGGTGCTGCCGTCTGCCTCGGATGACCGATTCGCACACACGGTGGACCTTATCTATGAAGTTCATTTGCACTTTGATTCTCCTGCTTTGCTTCACCTCTGTGGGTATTGCGCAACAGAGCGATACCGGCCAGCCGAAACTGGCGGTACATTCCACCCTAGTTGTGGCTCCGGTGTTCGTGACCACTAAGGAAGGACGTGTGGTCTTTGACCTCAAGGCTGACGACTTCCTTCTCACCGACAACGGCGTACCGCAACTTCTTACCCTAGAGCAGGACACTGATTCAGAGCCGCTGGCGTTGGCAATCGTGGTTGAGACGGGCGGCGCGGGTGCACGCCATCTCATTGACTACCGAGAACTGGACTCCATCCTTGACGCGCTGATCGGCAACATAGAGCACCGTGTTGCCGTCATCGGTTTCGACAGTATGCCGCACCTGATAGTGCCTTTCACGTCAAAAACAGAAGAAGCTTCCAGTCGGCTTGCCACGCTTTCCGAAGGCGACCATGGTGCGGCCATTTTGGATGGGGTGGCATTGGCCGTCGCGCAGCTGCGGGCACAGCCCCCGCGCTTCCGGCGCGCGATTCTGATGCTCAGCGAAACCATTGACCAGGGGAGCAAAACAACCGTGGATGACGCTCTGCGCTTTACCAGCGATACGAACACGACTATATACGGCTTCGGTTTTTCGAGTACGCGCTCGGCGGTCTCCCACGAAGCATCAAAGTTTAGTAGCAAGAACCCCGGTCCCGAGCACGGCTGCTTCAGCCGTACTGGCGCCAATTCCGAGTACGAAGGTCACTACAGTAAGCAGGTGCTCGACTGCATCAGCCAACTTGCTCCGCCCCTTCGGCTGGCCACCATGACCTTTCTGACCGCACGCAATGCGCTCCGCACGCAAACCGCCGAATCCATCGCACAACTCTCGGGAGGCGAGTTCTTTCGCTTCCACGATGCCAAGGATTTGAAGGCCGGCCTTATCGCAGTCGCGAACGACGTACCCAATTACTACGTACTTAGTTTCCGCCCGACGTCGCCTACGCCCGGCCTGCACGCGCTACATGTGGTGACCAAGGATCATCCACAATTCGTGATGAGATCCCGACGCGAGTATTGGATCGACGACACGGAGCGCTAGGCACCGAGAGAGCCAAGCCCAGGAATAGTCGAAATTCCTTTGCTGACAGAGTCTTCTCGAAGCCGGCAGCAAAACTGTGAAACACCCAGTTTCATCCTATTCATGGTTGTCTCCTTATTGGCATTTTGTCGGTTCGCAGCGCGAAATCTCGGTGCAATCAAGGGTTGAGGGGACAGCATCGCACAACATATTTTCACAGGCGCCGCGAATCATTCTACCAATGGGAGAGTGCTCGCATAGATATTGGTTACATCTTCTTGCGTCAAGTAAAATGCTATTCAGCCGAATCTGAATGAATTTGTCCTTGACACCTGTCTGGTTGGCAGTGTATTGCAGACCCACAGTTTGTACGAGTGGAGCTCGCGAGTGGTCTTACATTGCTGTTCCTCTCAGGCCGCACGCCTCTCTTTCTCTCCAATTTGGGTGTGTGACTCGAGTGCGGATTCCTCAAGTCTTCACGAAAAATGCTCTCAGACTTGTGTCGCCGCTTTTATTCTTGGCGCGTCTGCCCATTCCTGCTGGAACTTCAATCCTGCTCGCAAACTGATTCCGTGGTGGGGAGGTTCCATGAAATTTTTTACCAGAATCTTCGTCGCATGTGTTTTGCTCGCCGCGTTTATATCTGCCGCTCCAGCGTGGGCGCAGACCGCCAACTCGGCCATTGTCTTGGGGATTGTGACGGATCCGGGCGGCGCCGTCGTTCCGGACGCCACCGTCAGCCTGACGAACACAGCCACCAATGAAATCAAGACCACGGCCACGAGCTCTTCGGGACAATACGTTTTCCCCAACGTGTCCCCGGGCATCTATACCCTCAAGATCTCCAAGGTCGGATTCGCCACCACCACCTTTTCCAGTATTCAATTCAACGTCTCCAAGAGTTACACCTACGATGCCAAGCTCGAGGTAAGTTCAAGTAAAGAGGTCATCGAGGTCACCGCAGGAGCCGTCGCCGAACTCCAAACCACCGACGCTGTCATGGGAAACGTGGTTAGCGGCACAATGCTGATGCGCCTGCCAACCCTGGGCCGCGATGCCAGCGAACTGTTGACCCTCCAGCCCGGCTCGACTCCTTATGACAGCTCCCAAGTTGGTTTTGGGAATAATGGCGGCACGATCGCCGGCGCGCGCAGCGATCAGAACAGCATCGTTATGGACGGCATCGACGTCACCGACAACGTGATCTCCGGCGGCGCCACCGAGAAGCCCATCATCCCGATCGGCGTTGGGAGTGTGGATGAGTTTCGTGCGGAGATAACCAACGAAAACGTAACGTTTTTGCGCTCTTCTGGAGGCCAGGTTGCCATCGTCAGTAAGAGCGGGGGAAACACTTATCATGGCTCAGTGTATTGGCTCCATCAGAACTCCGCGCTGAACGCCAACTCCTGGGATAACAATCGAAACAAGATCAAGAAGCCCCCTACACACGACAACCGCGGTGGTGTCTGGATTGGCGGGCCGATCCGCAAGGATAAAACCTTCTTCTTTGCGAACTACGAAATCCGCCGCTTCCCGCAATCTCTTCAGGACACCCGCATTATGCCGAGCGATCTATTGCGCCAGGGGACTCTACAATTCCAGGACTGCGCCATGGGATTCGACCCCACCACGGGTAACTGTCAGGGCGGAAATCTAATCCAGTACCCCCTTGCGACGGCCACGAATTGCGGTGCCAATGCCAATCTGGCGTGTGATCCGCGTGCCCTCGGCATCAGTCCGACAATCAAAGCGCTGTGGGGGATGATGCCCCCAGGGACGGACACGACCATCGGTGACGGCCACAACACATTAGGGGATCGCTTGAACTTGGCGGCCCCCCTCAAGACCGACTTCATCTCGTTCCGCTTGGATCACAAGTTCACCGACAAAGTTCAATTCTTTGGACGGTACATGTACTCGCGGAACGTCCAGCCAAACGACTTTCAGGTGGATCTGCGCGGCCCGCGTCCCAGCACTCCCAGCAGTTCCAACCTTCGAGGAGACGGCGAATACGGCGGACTGGATTGGCAAGTGCGCCCCAACCTCACGAACAGTTTCCGCGCCGGCTGGATCCGCGCCCGGCAGGACTTTACCGTCGTCAAGCCCAGCGTATCGGCCGCCCAACTCGCTTTTCCCGGAGCGGCTTCAGCCGATGGGCCCGTCGCGCTGGCGCCAGGTCTCGCCGCGACTGGCTTCATCGACACGGTCGTCGACGTGGATACGCAACGCGCACGGCACCAGGCTATCTACGACAGCAGCAAGCAATACAATGACATGTTGACCTGGACGAAGGGCAAGCACACCCTGTCTGCGGGGGTGGACATCCGCTGGCTGCCGACCATCCACGACCGGGACGACAAAGTGGTCGGCTCGTTGAACTCCCTAGTCGCTGCCATGGATGCTGACGTGAATTTACTTGCCGGCTCCTCAGCGAACCGGCCACCCACGTGCGGCGGTGCGGTTCTTACCAATTGTCTTCTTTCTTCCGACTTACAACGGTGGGATCGTTTCTACGCAGCGTCGCTCGGGTTGATTGACAACGTCGGCATCCTGGCGGTGCGAGACGGCAGCCTCAATCCCAAGCCCCTGGGCGCTTCCCTGATTGCCAAAACAACTCTTCGCATGAACGAGTTCTTCGTGCAAGACACTTGGCGTATGACTCCATCCTTCACCATGACCTACGGTCTCGGCTATGGCTGGCAGACCACGCCCCACGAACTGAACAATCAGCAGACCCTCATCGCCAATCATGACGACGGCGATAAGATCCTCGATACCACTGCTTACTTTGCTGCGAAAGCAGCGGCGGCCAAGGCTGGCCAGTTCTATAACCCCAGCCTCTCCTACATTCCCATCACGAAATCCGGTCGCAGTAACGTTTTTAACGTGGACTTCGGCAACGTGGCGCCGCGCGTTGCGGTGGCCTGGAATCCCAGCTACAGGAGTGGCCCTTTGAGACATCTTTTCGGGGACAAGAAGACCGTCGTCCGCGCAGGTTATGGGATCGGCTACGACCGAGTCAACACCGTCCAGAGCGTGATCATTCCGATGCTTGGTGTGGGCTTCGCGCAAACCATCAACCTGGTAACCCCCCTTTGCAACGCCAGTGGCACCGGCGGAACAGGCTGCAACGCAAGCGCGGGCTTGGCAAATCCCGGACTTGCTAGCTTCCGCGTGGGTGTGGACGGACAGATACCGGTGCCAGCCTCTCCTGGGCCCCTAACATCACCCATAGTTCCCGATCTTGTCTACAGCGAATTGCTGAGCTTCCAGAACGACCCGGACTTCAAAGTCGGTCGCAGTCACATGATTGACTTCACTATCCAGCGCGAACTGCCGGGGCAGAACATCCTGGAAGTCGGCTATGTCGGCCGCCTGGCACGCGATCTGGCGGGAAGTTTCAACCTCAATTCGGCACCATACTTCTTCAAGGACAACGTGAGCGGTCAGACTTTTGCTCAGGCGTTTGATGCCACGGCGACGCAGATCCGGACCAGCGTTCCCGTATTCCTTGCCAACGGAAATCAGAACCCTGCTTTCCAAACTCAACAGTGGTTCGAAAACCTGCTCCCGGGGTTAGGCGTCGGCTGCGGACCCAACGGGAATAATATCTCATCCACGGCATGCCTTGCTGCCGGGAATTCGGCGTCCTTCCAGAACGGAAACGTCACGAACCTGTTCATCACCATGGATATTTATCGGAAATTCCAGAGTGGCTTGAAGCTGCCGACTTTCAACAATCTGCAAGTGTTTGACCTGTTCATGCGTTCGCATAAGGACTATTCGAACTACCACGCCTTGGTGGTCACCTTGCGCAACCGGCCCTGGCATGGCTTGCTCTACGACCTGAACTACACCTTCTCCAAGTCACTGGACACCGTCGGAGCGGTGCAGAATTCCGCAAGCTACTATGGCACCAGCTTCAACCCCGGCATCGAGTATGGGCCTTCGCTCTTTGACCGCACGCATGTGCTCAATACTGTGTTCAACTACGACTTGCCACTCGGCCGCGGCCACCGTCTGGGGAGCAGCCACGAAGCCGTCAATAAGCTCATCGGCGGATGGTACACTGCTGGCATCGTTCGCTTCAGCAGCGGAATCCCGCTACTGGTCCAGGAAAGTAATCAGGTTTTCGGGGGCGGCGCAATCTTTGCGTTTCCCACGGGCGAAATACCGCTCGTCAATCCCAGCTCCCTCGGCGGCGGCGTTAACACAGGCGTCTGCGCGCCATCGGGCGGAACCGGTTCCGGAAGTAATGGGCCGGACTGCCCACACCCGGCGGGGACATCCCCATCAGAAGGTTCAGGGATCAATTACTTCAGGGATCCTGCAGCCGCCTTGAAACAATTTCGGCCCATTCTCCTCGCTTCCGATACCACGACTGGCCGTTCCCGGCCGCTGCGCGGCTTCTGGTTCAAGAATGTCGATCTGCGCCTCGGAAAAGTCACCAGTTTCCGCGAAAAACTAAAGGTCGAGTATTCGTTTGACTTCTTTAACGCGTTTAACCACCCGACGTTTCTCGACCCGACCCTGGATACCACGAACCTGGCGAACTTCGGCGTGGTGACCACGCAACTCATCCCGGCGAATCGCAATACGGGCTCCCGCTGGATTCAATTCGGCTTGAGTGTGGACTTCTAGTTCGCGAATCAAACATGAAAAGAGGGAGAGCCTTTCGGCTCTCCCTCTTTTTTATTGGAAGCTTCGCTTCGTAGCGCGACGTTTGGCTGGGTCACCAATCGGCATAGGTGGAGTGGGCACACACCCTCCGCTGCCACACCACCCGACGACACTGACGAAGGAATGGAGCTTTCAAGAGGGCCTGCTTTTGCATCATTCAAGTTCCAGGGAAGTGCCACGAAATCCTGCGATACCGTAGCGGCACGTTTAGGGCGCAGTCAAGGGAGGGGCCGCTGCGCCTTTGTCGGCACGGTCCACCCTCTCGCAGCGCTCGCGTGAACATGTTGGCCGCAGCTATGCGGCGCTGACTGTCGCGGGAGACTTGCAACGCGAATCTCATCCACCAAGCCTGAGCGCACTTCGATGACATCTGACTCTGGGAACCCGTTTCCCTCGCGTGGTTGCTGATGTGGTCTTGCTCCTCAGCCCAAATCTCGCCGAGTCCAGTAAAGTTCGGCGCGCTTTTCGTGATCACCCATGATCGGCGACGCATCCTGCAAGCACGTCCGGTCCGCTTGAAAATGACCCAAAATTTCGCCTCGTTAGCTCAGCGGCTAGACAGGTGTTTCTCGTCGGTGAGGTGGATGCGGTTGGCGTTGTCATAGCTGGACATGTCGGAGAGGATGACCTTATCGCCGACTTGTAAGCCATCGAGGACCTCGATCGTGTTTACGGACGAGCGCCCAAGCTTCACCTCGACGCGCACGGCTTCTTTTCCGTCATTAACAATCTTGAACAGAGAAACCGTGGAATTTGCTGTCCCGTGCACTGGGCGTCCGACGTAGAGAACGTTCTCAAGCTTTTCGATGTCAATGGTGGCATCGATTTCGAGACCTGCGCTGACTCCTTTGGGCACGGCATCCAGGGCAATGTCCACGCCGCGCGTGTCGTTTGATGGGGACGGGCTAATGCCGCTGACATGCCCGTTCGCGAGGGGGCCGTTTCGTGTAGCTATTGCGGCGTTTTGGTTAGGCCGCACGTCGACCGTCATGAAGGCCGGGAGGGTCACTCTGCCGACTAAGTTCGTGGAACCTTCGGCACGAACGAGCCTTCCCATGCCACGAACCTGCCGTAGCATCGGGTCTTTCTTTGTGCTGTCAACCCAAATGGTGCTTTGGTCTACAGTGGGTTCGTCGACGTGTTGGCGTTTTGCAGAGTCATCGCTGATGCCGCCTGCGATTCCGCCGGTTACTCCACCCAAAGGTCCACCAGAAGGGGCACCGGGGCCGCCTGAAGGTGCGGAGCTGACGCCGCCGGAAACGCCTGGGACGACGACCCCACGTTGTGGAGGATATGGCCCGGGATGGGGCGCGGCTTTGAGAGGGAAACTCCATACGGCAAAAATTATGGCCAGGGCGATACAGCACGAACTTGCGGTCAATGAAGCAACGAGTCTTGTTCGGGACATTCGAACCTCCTTGAGCATGAGAGTGACGCGCTCGACGAGCTGACGCTCGGCGAGAAAAGGTGGCGCAGGAATGCTTGCGAGGGATCCGCGGGCATTCGCAAATTCAAGCAGGGCTTCCAGATAAGGCTTGCGCGCGTTAGTGAGTCGCACGACGTGCAGATCAACGACTTGCTCGCGCGTGAGCCGGACACGCGCGATGAGCCAGGCGATGGCGGGATGAAACCAGAGGGCGGCATCGATGGTTTCTTCGGCCAAGTGATGCGCCCAATCGTGGCGTCGGACATGGAGCAATTCATGACAGGCAATCGCGGCTTGGGACTGCGCGTTCATGGCCAGGAACCGCTCGGGCAAGAGAATCACTGGTGCCGCGAGACCGAAAGTGACGGGCGAATCTACATCGGTGGAAAGGCGAAACTCGGCGCGGGCCCTCAACCGAGCGCGCATTTCCTCGAGAGCGGCGGCGGATTCAGCAGATAGAGAGTTCGGCGAAGAAGCCCGGCGAAATTGGCGAAGTTTCAGGAGTCCCAGTGCCAGGATCACAAGCCTAGCGGCGATTCCGGCCAGAATTGCGACGCCGAGAATCTCGGCGATGATTTGGAAGCTGGAGAAATGCCAGTGGCTAACTGCCGGATTGGATGCGGGGATGGCACTGATGCTCCCCAGGCGAGGCGTGGAAACAATCGAGCCGCTGCTTTGCATCCGATGCCATGGCTCGACAAATGGAAGCATCAGACTGAGGCCAAGAATTGCCCGCCAATACGCGAGTAGTACTCGGGGCTGACGAATTTGGAAAAGGCGCGGGAGAAATCCGGCGGCGAGGGCGAGCAGCGCTACTTGGGCGCTCCAAAACAGGAGGTTGGAAAACCACAAAGGCATATTCATTGGCAACTCCGGACCTCTTTGACCACATCACGGACGCTCATTTTATTTCCTCGATCATGCGCACAATTCCTTGCAAATCTTTTTCGCGGATGTGACGCGCTTTGACGAGATGGACGAGAAGCGGTTCAGCTGAACCGTTGAAGACGCGATCGATGAACTCGCGGATCATACCGCCGATTACCTGGTTCTTCGGACGGGTAGGGCGATAGAGGAAGGCGCGGTCCTGGCGGCGCTTCTTCAAATAGCCTTTGGTTTCGAGGATTTTCATCATCGTCATCACGGTCGTGTAAGCGATTTTGCGACGCTCCCGCAAGGCTTCATAAATATCGCGGACGGTGGCGCTCTCACGCTGCCAGACGAGCTTCATGATTTCGAGTTCCTGCGGAGTGAGCGTGGTGTGCTTGGGTCTCATGGATGTGAGTTTTATAGTACTAAGTAATTCGTATGTCAAGGGCAAAAACGTATGACTTCGCTGGCCTCCACCTCTAAGAAATCTGGAAGCAGCCTCGGGAGCCTGGTGACCAGGGTAGTGCGAGCCATTCTCGTTCACGCACGAGTGAACGGCCTCACTACCGCGATTAGAATTCATAGCGCAGCGCGAACTGCATCAAGCGCGGTTGCGTCAGCAGACTGGTGTACGCGCCGAAGCTCGCCGGCGACTGCGTCAGTGAAGTGAGCAGGCTTTTCCACTATCATCACAGCAAACGTTTCCGCGCCATCGAGCGCGTTGCCTTGCGGAAGTTGCTGCAACTCCACGCGGCGACAGAATTGCGGGTCTTGGCTGCGCCTCCGGGGAACCAATTGGAGGCGCCGCGAGGAGATCGGAAAGGGCAACACTCGATCGAATCAATGATCAATGGCGCATCAGCTTTGTCTGGCGCGATAGCCATTGCTACGACGTGGAAATCGGTCGACTATCACTAGCAAGGAACTAGAGATGAATAAGACCGAAACGCTCATGCCTCCTGTGCATCCCGGTGAAATCCTCCGTGAGGATTTCATGAAGCCGCTTGGCCTGACAGTCAACAAGCTTGCGCTCGAACTGCATGTTCCTGCGACGCGCGTAGGGGAAATTGTGCATGAGCGCCGCCGGATCACTGCGGAGACTGCCCTGCGTCTGGCGCGATACTTCCATACGAACGCTGAGTTTTGGCTCAATCTTCAGAACTTCTACGATCTAGAAGTGTCCAGACGTTCGGGAAAGGTTTCCGAGATCGAGCGCCAAGTACATCCTGCACCATCACTGGCCTCCTGAGTGCTGTCTAAGCAGGAGAGTGAAGTGAAAGCCGAAAACTGTGCAGTACTTCAAAGCTTCCGAAAGCTGCCCCCACACAAGCCTCTGAAAAGAGGCGCGGCCAAGGGGACGATTTTAGAACTTTTCTCCACGGTTTCGTGGCAAGTTTGCCGCAGGTCGAGTTCCATGCTGGATCAAGCTGGTAGCATGATTCCGAGTTAGCCCGCCAGGACTCTTACGCTCCCGCGCCAATTTGCCGCAAGAGGGTAGCAAAATCGAAGTAGATCCTTCCTGCCGGAATCTTTCTGGATCCGAGGTTGTACTCATAGAAGGAACAACCAGGAACCTGAACCTTTTTGCCCGTAGCCGCGATTTTGCCAAAATCGCCTTTGTGCACAGCGTCAAAACTCCATTCCACGGCGACCAGATTCTTGGCGTGGGCCAAGCTCCGAATGGAATGTACATTGCCAGGGAACGCGGCGATGAACGGTCGGACAAAGTTATCTCTGACGGCTATCTTCCCTTCGAGTGTTCCCGTCGGAAGCTGGATTACGACATCGTCCGAATAGTAGGCGAGAATTTTGTCTTCATCGGTGCCTTTCCAGGCATCGAAATACTCTTGAATAAACGCGCGGACGTTTTCTGGCGCTGCCTGGGCCGCTGCAACTTGCATAGTTGCCTCTTTCTCGACGCTGCCATTGCGTCGCCGTTGCGGCAATTGTATACCCGTTGGCGGCAGCCAGCGCGATGGGTAGCGGCAAATCGGGCCGTTCCTGTCATCTGAGCCAAACCCGCACGCGAGTTCGAAACAAACTAGAGGGTATCGACGGAAATCGTTGAAAACAAACTGCTAGAAAATGGCGCGCCCAAGGGGCACGCCGGAGGCGTGGTCGCGGGTCAGCGGGTCACGCAGATTTGTTTCGCATGGTTTCAGACTGCAGCCGTGAAATGTCGGCCCGGTACGGCGTAGGATGTATGCACGACGTGATGACAGGTCGGGAGAAACAGAAGTTCGTCAGGTTGGTCTCTATCGGCGTCCGTTTTGAGGTACTTGTGGGCGCGAACATCCATTGCGACGATTACGTCATATCGCTTATCTCCAGGTCGCTCTATGTAAAATGCGCAGGTCCTATTCTCGACCTGTAAAACAGCGTCCTCGTGCTTCAGCGTCCAATGACTTCCATCTGGCATAAGCCCACAAATGTCTTTGATGCGCTCATGTGCGTCCGTTCGCTCGGTCTTCACGATGGACCTTATACGGAGGTATCGAGCCATACGTTTTCTGGACTCCTGACGATTCATGGAGAACACCTCGTCAGGAAAATGGCCTGAACCCGAGGTCGTCGTCTGCTCGGGCTCCACCTGCGAAATGTCGTGTAAGGTAAAAGAAACCGGGGGACGTGTGCGATTCTCCGGCCAGGACCTAGCAAAGTCAAGCATCAAAGATAAACAAACTATCTAGTAATTCTAAGAGTAGAAGGACTATTACGGCTAGTCCCGACCAGGGAGTTTGGAACGACATTGGGATAGAATGCCTTCAAATGCGCAAACGAGGTAAGACGCTGGTTCCCCACAAGTGAGATGGTCTGCATGATGAATTTTTCACGCAAAGTCATCGACGTAAGTAATCCACTGAAAAAGCAATTTCTTGTGGCCCTCATCGCTCAAGCTGGGGTGCTGGGCATTTTTAGTGGGGTGGTCAGCGCGCAAAGTGCTTCCCTACCGCAGCGAGAGGCGAACATTGTGGAGGGCACGGTCCGCAGCTCGGCTGGCCAGCTGCTTAAGGGGGCATCCGTTCTGCTGGAGGAAAAGGAACGGTCGAACTCTCTTGAGACGAAGACCAAGGCAGATGGGAGTTTTGTTTTTTCGGGAGTGCGCCCAGGAGTATATACGCTGAGGGCGAAAATATCGGGATTGTGCGAGGGCGTCTCGAATCCCTTGGTTCTAAGCGCGGGAGATAAGAAGCGCGTAGACCTGGTCTTAGAATCTTTGACGGCGGATCATCCTGGCCGTTCAGGCACACCCTCTTCTTCGGGCTCTGCGGCGGGAGCGATGGAATTTGAAGACAAGCCGAACTTCACGGTTGCAGGAGTCACGGATTGGAATAATACGGGGATGCATGGGTCGGACGTGAATGTAAGAACTAGTGAAGCACTGGCAAAGGAAACGGTGGCGCTCAAAAACGGAGGGTTGGTTGAAAAATCGACGGGGGATACCAAAGCTGGGGCGCCGTCACTGAACTCCGGCGAATCTCAGGAAAAATTGCTTGCAGCTCGTGAGCAAGTGCGAACGATGCTGGCGAAGGCGGATACTGCCAACGGGCATCGGTTGATGGGCGAACTCAACGAACAATTGGGTGATCCACTGGAAGCGGTACGAGAATATGAACGAGCGGCTCTGATGGATCCTAGCGAGCAGAATCACTTCGAGTGGGGCACGGAGTTGTTGCTTCACCGAGCGGATGGACCGGCGGTAGAAGTTTTCACGAAGGGATCCCACGCGCATCCGGACTCCGCGAGAATGCTGGCGGGGCTTGGCGCGGCGCTGTACGCCGAGGGCAAAAGGGAGGAGGCAGCGGGGCGGCTCTGCGAAGCTTCAGATTTGAAACCCGCGGATCCTGCGCCTTACGTTTTCCTGGGACAAATGGAGAAGGCGGCGACCGGAGTGCTGGCGTGTGTGGAACAAAAGCTAGCACGATTTGCGCAGGAACAGCCTGG
>WNFP01000554.1_pt1 | contig 28359 bp, 32 predicted proteins | sample 5400201 | NCBI WGS metagenome assembly WNFP01 (sample SAMN13153355, study PRJNA577476) | soil metagenome | isolation source: 115 cm saprolite under Madrone tree | place: USA:California | collected 2016-06-14 | reverse complement strand
TCAAGAGTAAACCCGAAATAATCGAGCATGGTTTGATTGGTATAAAGACGAGTGCGATCGCGATCTGGCCCTAATACGGCGACGCACTGCGGCGCGAAATCCAGGATCTGTCGAAGCTCCATTTCGCTCTGCCGGATCTTCTCTTCCGCCTGCTTACGTTCGGTGATATCTGTGGAGCTACCCACGAATTGCACCAAATCCCCAGATGCGTTCAAGACAGAATGGCCGACGGTGTGGATGTATTTCACCGAGCCGCCCGGAAGAAGGATTCGGAATTCCACTTCGTAGTCAGACTTTTCAGTTATTGCTCGATCGAGTGCGCCTTGCCACTTGGCTCGATCCTCCGGATGAATGCGCTGCAGCCGTTCTTCCCAAGTAGGCATGCCATCTTCTGGATCGAAGCCATATATGCGATACCATTCCTCGGACAGGTGTAACGCATCCCTTTCTGGTACCCGCCAGACCCAACTCCCCGTATGGCTAAGCCTCTGCGCCTCCGCCAAATGGGCCTCGCTAGTCCGCAGTTCCGCGGTGCGTTCGCGAACGGAGGATTCCAGGTTCTCCCGCAAGCGGTGTAGGGAGATGTGTGTGTCGATACGCGCCAAGACTTCTTCAGCATCGAACGGTTTGGTCACATAATCGACAGCCCCGCTGCGGAACGCCTTTACCTTATCGATCGATTGGTCTATCGAACTGATGAACATCACCGGAATCGCTCGTGTGGTTGGGTCGTCCTTCAAACTGGCGCATACTTGGTAGCCGTCCATGCCCGGCATCCTAATGTCCACCAGCACGAGATCGGGCAGCGTGTGTTTGACGAACTGCAATCCCAATTCGCCTTCGTTCGCAGGATGCACCGAATAGCCTTGTTCCGTGAGGATATTCATGAGCAACTTGAGATTTGCAGGCTCGTCGTCAATGACGAGAACGCTGCCTTTATGCTTGCTCTCTCGGGATGGAATCACGAGGAGCCCCCAGATTCGACGTCGTCGATGATGTGCAGCAGTTGTCCGTATTGGTAGTTCGCGGTTAGAGCACGGAGCGTGTCTGACGCGTCGCCGTTAAGTCCTCGTATCTCGTCCAGTACACCCTGGACCGCAGCCACGTCAAGTTGTTCCAGGGCCCTGCGTAACCTAGCGCGCACCGGTGCGGGCAGCGACGCCAGTGCCTGCGCCACGGCTTCTGCACCGCCGTTGACCGGCGGAATCGCCGCCGACTCCTCGGCATAGCGGAAGCGCAGGCCGAGATGCTTCTGCAACATTTCGAACAGATCTTCCTCTGAAAACGGCTTGCGCAGATAACCGTCGCAGCCGGCCTCCAGCGCTGCCGCATGTTGATCCTCAAAGCCGCTGGCCGTCACTGCGATGATAGACGTGGATTTACCTTCCGGTTCTGCTTTGATCCGCCGTGTGGCCTCGTATCCGTCTACGCCCGGCATCCGCAGGTCCATGCAGATCAGGTTCGGTCGCCACTCTTTCCACACCTTCACGGTCTCGTCCCCGTCGCGAGCTTCGCGCAGCTCAAATCCCAATGGTTCGACAATTCGCCGCACCAACTTGCGCATGGCCCAGCCGTCGTCCGCCACCAGAATGCGGTAGGTAGCATGTCCGGACGTCATCGCCACCGGACGGCGGCGCACGACCGGAGACGGTGCATGGGTGGCCAGCCTTGCAGGAATCTCGAAGCGAACCGTCGTGCCGCGCCCCACCTCGCTCTCCAGGTGCACTTCGCCGCCCATTAGCTTGACGTAGTTAGCGCTGATGGTCAGTCCCAGCCCCGTCCCCTCCCGACGCTCTCGGCCCGTCCGCGATTGCCCGAAGCTTTCGAACACCGTGGCCAATTCCTCGACCGAGATCCCGGGGCCGGTATCGCTCACCACAAACGCCAGGCTGCAGGTGCTCTCGGACGCGCCATCGCTCGACGATGCGTTTTGGCTGGCCCGCAGGGTTACAGTCCCCTCGTCGGTAAACTTCAGCGCATTGCCTAGCAGGTTGAGCAACACCTCCCGCAGTTTGAGCTGATCGAGAGCCACCAGCCGCGGCACCTCGCGTGCCCGTTCGACAAGCAACTGCACACCTTTATCTTCCGCCTGCAAAGCAAACGTTGCTTCCACATCCTCCAGCAACTGGTGGAGGTCCGTCAGGGTTTCGTTCAGCGTCGTGCGGCCGGCCTCGATCTTCGAGAGATCAAGAACCTGGTTAATCAACTGCAGCAGATGGGCGCCGTTTTCATGAATAATGCGCAGGTCCTCCTGGATCGCGGGCGGCAAGGGCTGACGACCGAGGAGACGAGAAAAGCCAAGAATGGCATTGAGCGGGGTCCGCAGCTCGTGGCTCATATTGGCCAGGAAGATAGTCTTGGCTTGATTGGCTGCTTGCGCGTTTTCCTTGGCCACTTCGGCGTTCTCCTTCGCGACCCGTAACTCCCCGGTCCGCTCCGCCACTTGGGCGGTGAGCTCACGGTTGCGCAGCTCGATCCTCCGGAGGCGGAGGTGATAGAGCACCCACAGCGATACACCAAAAACTGCTACCCAGGAGACGCGGAACCAGATGGTCTGGTACCAGGCTGGCACAACGCTGAAACCCAGGGTTGCGCCTGCCTCGTTCCAGATCCCATCGTTATTCGACGCGATCACGCGGAACTTATAGTTACCGGGACGGAGGTCACTATAAAAGGCCTCTCGACGCGTTCCGGGATCCTGCCAGTCCAGGTCGTGACCTTCGAGCTTGTAGCGAAAGCGCACTTTCTGCGGGACCACAAAGCTTAGTGCCGTGTAGTCAATTTCGAGATCACGTGTAAGCGGAGGCAGTCGAAGATCTTTGCTGGGAGAATAGCTCTTCCGGTCGGCAATAACCTCCTCAACATGCACCGGCGGAGGCAGTGCATTCCCACTGAGATGACCCGGATCGATCATTTGCAGCACCGCACCATTTGCAAACCACAATCGTCCGTCAGGAGATCTTGCGGCTCCCCCGAAGGGAGCCCGGCCGGGCAACACTCCGTCAAAGGCGTCAAAAGTCTTAAGCTGCAATGCAAGGTCAGGCCGTCCCCACCATCGTTGCATTTCCGTGCCTGCAATTTCGACGAGCCCGCACTGCGTGTAAAGCCAAAGAGCGCCGCGGCTGTCCTCGATGAGTGCATTCACAAAATCGCAAGGAAGGCCGTTCCGGACTGTTAGGGTCTGCTGCTTTCCTTCCTTCCATCCGACAACTCCCAGCCCCGTCGCTCCTAATACCGAACCATCAGAGTTCACGATGAGCTGATTTACGCGAGAATCGCCTCCGTGCTGGAAAGGAAAGATTTCTGTCTTTCCATGCCGATATCGAGCCAAGTCGCCATTCATTAGACCTAACCAGATGCCGCCTTGGGGATCGGCGGCAACTTTGCGGGCGGCTGGCACCTGCGGCACTGGAAACTCCTCTTGCACTTTGAGATCGTGAACGCGAATGAGCGTCATGGGAGGTCCCTTGCTCTCAACCCAGATGTTGTTGTCCACATCTTCCGTCATCCCAACAACTAGCCCGATCGGTCTGCCATCCGGCCTGTCGATCCTCCTGAACTTTCCATCCTTGTAAATCGACATTGTCTGATCTACGCCGACCCACAACCGTCTGGCATGATCTTCGAGCAGCGAGGTAACTTGATTCCCTGGCAAGTCTTTTCCCGCTTGAATGGAAGACACACCGGCCTGATGAATGGCATCCAAAGCAAGAGCGCCTCCTATCCAGACAGTGCCATCCTGCGCGGCGAGAACAGAATCCACCTCTGGCGTTAATCCCTCGCGGGTTGAAAAGGTCCCGACTCGGAGGCCACGGAAACAATCAATGCCCTTGGATGTCGCCACCCACAGATTGCCTTCACGATCCTCATAGAACCCCCACACCGTGTCGCCGGAAAGGCCATCAGTACTATGAAAGTGATCCACCGTGCGGCCATGAATGCGGTAAATGCCCTGGTTGCCTGTCCCAATCCACAGAGCTTTTTCGCGGTCCAAGAACAACGCTTGGACTTCCAGGGTACTGCTATCCAATTTGGGTGCCACAAATGGCTTCCAGGCGCCTTGCACCAGTTGCTGTAGTCCCAGGCCCCGGCCAGCCCCAGCTATTCCAACCCATACGGAGCCATCAGGGTTGGCAGCAAGTCCCCTTGCGCCGTCCATCCCTTCAGTCGATTTCGATCCCCAGGTATAGGTGCTGGACGAGCCTGGTTTCCAGCGGACAACCGCTGTATCGCCACCAATCCAAAGGTTATCCAGGCTATCCTCGACCAGAGCCATCGCGCTGTCGGAAACCGACATTCCATCTGCCTGGCCATAGCACCGCATTCCTGTTCCGATGATCTGGCAGAGACCTCCCTCGGCCGCTTCGCTTAATCGGGAACGCACGAACCAGACAGCTCCATTACGATCTTCAACCATGGAATTGATAAGTTCCGGCTTGATCAGATAATTGGTGAGGTGCTGCTTGTCCCAGCGACTGAGTCCACCTTCCATCCCAATCCATAAGCTGCCATCGCGTGCGCCCAAAAGAGAAGTGACATTAGAGGACGGCAGATGCTGTCCGTCGGGAGGAGTCCACGACACGAATCGAACGCCATCGAAGCGCACCAGACCGGCCCGCGTTCCGATCCACAGATATCCATCCGTAGTTTGTGAAATCACTGTCGGCCTACCACTAAAGACCCCATCCTGAATTCTCCAGGCAGTGTGTGCGTATTGGGAGATGTGGCGGGATGGATCGACTGCCCAGAGGGAATTCAGTCCGAGCAAAAGAAATAAGACGCAGCGCGGAAGTGATCGGACAGCACGGTCTACCCAACGTCGGCTGAAGAATTCAGCGGAACGTAGACACCTTCTTGGGAAACGAATGACACACCGCGGAGATCGATGAATAGGCAACGAGCTCGCGCCAATCTGCACGCATGAAGCATGCATCGCAAAGATCGCCGAGCCGAAGGACCCAGATGCGCACGAGGCCAATTCCGACTGTTTCGAGAGGCCTCGGACGATGCGATCGAGGACGCCTTGAACACTCTGCCCGCCTGCCACCGAAACCGCGCGCGAGAGTGGGGGTTCAGCCTGCATCGATCGTTGCCTGAAAACCTTATCGTACAACGAGCCGATAAATAACGCGGAACTCAGCAAAACCTGGCCTCGGTGTGGACGGGATTCGAACCCGAGACCTCCGCCGTGACAGCATCGGAGCTACATCAAGGCGACGTCAATGCGTATCGCGTTGTGTATCGCGATCTGAATTTATCGATTCCGCCAGGGCTCGCTCTATTCCCATCTACCAACTCTAGTTCTAGAAGGGGGAAAACCACTTGCGAAGTGGAAGTCCACACGCCTACTTGGCCGGTTGCTCCAATTGCTTCAGCTCTTTTTGCAGCATCATCGTTTTCTGCTCCTTCGACAGCTTGGGAAACAGGAACGAAATCTGCAGCCGCATGGTCCAGGACGGAGCATTCGCAGGATGCACAGCGTTGCCGTAGAACTGAGCGAGGAGGCTCACCGGCTGCGCCCCGAACTTCGTGATCCGTCCGATGCCGCCGCCAACTGGCACCGTCCACACGTTGCCGTGGCTGGCTTCCCAGTTGGCGGTGATGATCGGCGCCAGGCCGATGAACCAGCCTTTTTGCAGGTTGTAGTTGATAAAGTACTGCGTCAGGAACTGATTCACATCGGGACGGCTGCCCGAACCCGCCACCGACCAGACATTATTTGCGAGCACCCCGAGGGTCCAGTGGCCCGGTTGCGTGAGGGCAACGATGGATGGCGCTGCGCCCAACTTCGCCGGTCCCAGATACCTATTTGTTGCTGTGGGCAACTGGAAGACCGGTCTAACTCCCCAGATCAACTTTCCCGGCTTCCTGGGTGAAATGAAAAATGTCGGTTGCATGTCTCCCAAACCGTACTCTCCTGTTTCGGGAGCTCCGGGTGCATTCGGCACCGGCTGGTTGATGATCGGCGTAATCCAGCGGACGCTGCCGGGATGAACGATTCGGTAATCCAACTCGAACTCCGCCTTCTCACGCCCTGCTGTCTCGGCCGTTTCCCTAACTTTGGCTTGATCATCCGGATGGATGCGCTGAAAGAATGTTTCGAATCGCGGTTTTCCACTGTGCGGGTCAAAACCCAGGACGCGGTAGCATTCCTCGGACCAGTACCTAATGTCACCCGTAGCAGGGATCCATGCCCAACTGCCCGTATAGCTGAGCCTCTGCGCTTCCGCTAAGTAGGCCTCGCTCTCCTGCAGTTTCTCCTCTGCTTTCTTGCGCTCATCGATATCCGTATTCGTCCCAAACCATTTGACGATTTTCCCCAACTCGTCTCGGAGAGGCACCGCGCGGCTCAAGCACCAGCGATATGAGCCGGACGCAGTTCGCGTTCGGACCTCACATCCATACGGTTCTCCAGTCACCAAGGCCGCCTGCCACTTCTGAGCTGTCCTATCGAGGTCTTCAGGATGAGCTACCGTGCTCCACCCGCCGTCCAGCAGGTTCTCCATGGGCAAACCCGTGTACTCGAGCCACGATCGACTGACGAAATCAACGGAACCCTTAGGCAGAGCCGTCCAAGCCATCGTGGGAATCGTGTCGATCACGTCCCGAAGTCGCTGTTCAGTTCGACGCTACGCCTCGACCGCCTCTCTGTTCTTTGTGATTTCACCGTCGCCCTTCGCGACTCGCTCGATCAGATCAATCGGTCCTGGGATACTACCCGTTGGCTCGGTCTTCATAGAACCCTTTTTTCGGAAGCTGCATATCGGCCATCATGATGGGACACATTGGATATTGCGAAAACACTCGTCGGGAGGACCGCATCAGTTTGAATAACGTCAATGGTCGAATCTCGGATGCAAATTCCTGATAATCTTCGTTAATTCCTGAAATCAGATCCCAGTCGGTATTTATTTTCCAGTTCACAAATCCGGAGGGACAGTTTTGACGTTTATTGAATGGGTCCGAATGCGTTTCGTTCAACCCCGCGGCTCTTGACGGCCACCAGTTCACTGGCGCATGCTTGCCGTCACGGGTGTAAACGTCGTGGGTGCGAACGAGCATCAGCGTGAATCCGAGACGAAAACCCTCGGCGATCTGCTCTATCTCAATAAGACTGAGGTTCGCGTATCCGAGCAGGACTGGGTCAGGCTCGTCCAATCCATCGCCGGAGGGGATGAGCTTGCGCTGCATTCGCTTTACGAACAGACGTATCGAATCGTTTTTACACTGATAGTGCGGATAATCAACAATCGCGAAACCGCTGAAGAAGTGACGCTCGATGTGTTCCACGATGTGTGGCGAAGGGCGGCGGCTTACGATCCTGCGGACGGATCGGTCGTCGGGTGGATTATGAATCAGGCGCGCTCCAGGGCGATCGACCGGTTCCGGTTCGAACATAGGAAAAAACGGTTTACCGATTATGTGGACAGTACACTCGCCACGACTGCGGCGAAAGACCCGCAGGAGGCCTGCCACCTTGAGGAACAGAGCCGCGTCCTGCGAAATGCCCTGGAGGTCCTCACGCCGGAAGAGCGTTGGGTTATTGAAACCGCATTTTTCTCCGAGTTGACTTACCGCGAAGTGGCGGCAAAGTTGAAGCAACCCCTCGGAACCGTCAAGACACGGATCCGCGCCGGACTTCGCAAACTCCGGCAAGAACTCGCCGGGACATGAATGAGGTTATGAATTCGAAATCGGGTCAACATGATCGGGAGCACCTGGATTTGGTGTTCCTGTACGCCCTGCAGGCCCTGCCTTCGAGCGAAATTCCCGTCGTGGAGGCTCATATCTCCTCGTGTGCGGACTGCCGCCAGGAAGTTGAGACGCTTCGTCCGATCATCGGCTCCTTTGTCTTCTGGCCAACCGATGTGCTGCGGCCATCCGTATCTTTGTGGGGACGTCTTGCGCAGCGAATCGCAGAGGAGACGGGCAAGGACCCGCTCGTACCACCACAACAACTACCGGCTAAACCGGAATGGGAAGAAGTGGCGCCTGGCATCGCATGCAAACTACTCGCGACCGATACGGAGAAAAATCGCGTCAGCATGTTGGTACGGCTCGCGTCGGGAACCGACTATCCGCGTCACCGCCACGCCGGAGTGGAAGAGCTGCATCTACTTCACGGCGAGCTGATGATCGATGACAAGAAGCTTTATCCCGGTGATTACAACCGGGCCGAGGCCGACTCCGTCGATCATCGTGTATGGAGCGAAACCGGCTGCACGTGCGTACTCCTGACGTCAATCGAAGACGTACTTCTTTGATTTCTTGTTGCCTCTTCGGGCTACACTCATACATCCGCGAGTTTCAACAGCACCAATATTGATGCTTACTACCTGATACTCGCCTGGAAGGCCTATGAACACGTCGACTTTAATTTCACTGTTGACGCGAACGAACATATACGGCTCATCGTGGCCATCGCAGTGCTGGTCGCCGAGTCTTTCGGCCGAATGCTATGCCCCGCTTTGCGATGCTGTCAAGAACGACACGGTGCACAGTCTCATTAGCCAGCTGGTCCAGGCAGTATCGGGCGGTACGAGTCAATGGAAGCGCCAAGCGTCCTATTCATCTTGAAGATCGCTGCTCCACTAAGGGGGAGGACGGCTTGTTACAACCGGGCTCTCAGAACGGTCGGTTGCTTAACAGCCCGTGGTGCAAGTCCAGGTTCGTAAAACAAAAACTTCCGTGGTATCCACAGAGTTTGTTCGTAGAATCGGCGCATGGCGATGGGGACGCGTAAGCAGCGGGAGAAGCAAGATGAGATTTGGATCGCGCACAGCGAGTTGGCATCGGCTCCGGGACACCCGTTTTATCAGCGCTTGAATGAATTGCTGGAGGCCGAGCGCTTCGACGAGTTTGTCGAGAAGCGGTGAGCGAAGTTCTATGCGGCCAAGTACGGGCGTCCGTCGCTGACACCGGGGATTTACCTTCGGTCGCTGCTGATCGGGTATTTCGAGGGCATCGGGGCGGAGCGCGCCATTGCCTGGCGGCTAGCGGACTCGCTGGCGCTGCGGCGTTTCGTGGGCATCGCGCTGGACGAGTACACGCCGGATCACTCGACCATCTCGCGCACGCGAAGATTGATCGACCTCGATACGCATCGCGAAGTGTTCAGTTGGGTGCTGGGGGTGCTGGCCGATCGCGGGCTGCTGAAGGGCCAGCGGATCGCGATTGATGCGACGACGCTGGAGGCGAACGCGGCCATGCGCTCGATTGTGCGGCGGGACACAGGAGCGAGTTACGAGGAGTTTCTGGGCGGGCTGGCGAAAGCCTCGGGCATCGCGACGCCGATCCGCGAAGACTTGGCGCGGTTGGATCGCAAGCGCAAGAAGCGGACGTCGAACAAGGAGTGGAAGAGTCCGGTGGACGAGGATGCGCGGATTGCGAAGATGAAAGATGGGCGCACGCATCTGGCGCACAAGGCGGAGCACGCGGTGGATCTGGACACGGGCGCGGTGCTGGCGGTGACCCTGCAAGCCGCCGACAAGGGCGACACGACGACGCTGGACGAAACGTTGTGTGAGGCGGGGATGGCGGTGGCGGAGCAGGTCGGGCGCGAAGCGGAGTTGCTGCCCCACGATAAGCCGAACGTGAACGTGGACGGGATCGAAGAGGCAGTTACGGACAAGGGTTATCACAGCGGCGCGGTGGTGAAGCGGGTGAAGGCGTACGGGGTGCGCAGTTACATTCCGGAGAAGAAACCGAAGGGGCGGCGGAACTGGGCGGGCAAGTCGGCCAAGCAGCAAGCGGTGTACGCCAACCGGCGGCGGGTGCGGGGTGCGTACGGCAAGAGTTTGCTGCGGCGGCGCGGCGAGTTGGTCGAGCGCAGCTTCGCGCACTGCTACAAGACGGGCGCGATGCGGCGTTGCCATCTGCGCGGACGCGACAACATTCTGAAACGGCAGTTGGTGCATGTGGGCGCGTTCAATCTGAGCCTGATCCTGCGCACATTGCTGGGCGCGGGCACGCCGCGGGAACTGAGAAACCGCTTTGGCCAGCTTGTCGTACGCATTCGTTTGCTGTTCTCGAACAGGAATCGTCAGCAACGACTTCATTGCAGCCGTTTCTCCGGGCCGGTTGACAAGTGCGTCGCAAGATCGCGCACCCGGCTACGTCGACCACTTTGTAGAAAATCAGATACATGCACCACGGACTGCTAAGGGGGTGAGGCTATGATGGAGGGAAAAGGCTGCCAGGCGGAATATATGGCCGGCCCGGTTTTTAACCTTTCGGGCTCCTCCACAATAGTTTCCCGCCGCTGATGTCGTTGTCCGGACAAAGTGCAAGCCAGGAGATGAAGTGGGCTGCGTTGGGCAGCTCGACATGTCGCGGCCGACCTCACTGAACAATGGCAACGCGTTTTCATCTAACTAGGCCTGGAATTTGAGTGACATCTACTCCGAAGAGTTTATTAGGTCTCGGTACGCAGATCGAACGCTGGATGGGGATGGCCGTTTTTCTTTCTCCTTTTGCTCCCGGCTCGATTTCGTTTTCGGTCGGGTGGTAACGGTCTTTCCGCGGGGTCGGTGCGGGGCTCGAACTCCTGCAGCACATTCTCGATTTCCAGATCGCAGTTTACGATCTGTTGCTGATAGACGCGGTACAGATCTCGTGATTGACCGAGGGTAAACAGATGCTCAGGCCGCCAGTTGCCTTCTTCCGGGCTGGGACGCGCAAGTGCTCCCGGAAAATTCGCCTGTACGTATTCGTGTCTAAGTAGTGAACTATCATTTTCCATTCCACAAATTTCGGAGTCAAATCATACGCTTGAGACAAACTTCGCTGTGCCGGGAATTGGAACGTTCTGGAACGGCGGAACCGGGCTTGGGGGAAGAGCAACGCGCGCAGTCCCGCCGTTGTCCCCCTCGCCCGGCATTTTACTCCTCAGCTGCGCGTGCGCTTTCTTTCATTACCGCTCGGCGTTGCATGCCTGGTAGTCCGGCCATCGTTGCTGCCACAGCCCAGACTAGTGGGCGGGGTCTACGAGCACTCCGTCAGCGGGTGTAGTAGTTCAAGTCCATACTCGCTTGCACAGCTTTTGGCGTGAGGAGGGAGAACTTGTTGCTGAACACAACGTAGTACGTCGCAGGGTCAGACGGCAGGGTTATGTTCACGCTGTCCTGTGTGACCTGGCCGCTGTTGTAAAAGCTCTTGGTTGGATGCCCATTCTGCCAGTTGATGTATTCGTCTTCGCTGACCACGATCACCTGAATGTCATTGCCGCTGCCGCCCGAAGCTGTGAAGTATCCCTTCATCGTGACGTTCGAGGCACCAGGAGGGACAGTGAACTTGTAATTGCTCATCCCGCCTGCACTGACGGTGAATGCGACCTTGCCCGTTGACTGTCTGTGTTGCTGCACGGGCGATTGCTGTGAAGCAGGAGGCGGTAACGGGGACCGGTTCGTTTGCTGTGTGAGCCAGACAACTACCAGGAGCAGGAGCAGAGGCCACAGAATCCAACCTGCCACGCCCCGCTTTGGCCGAGCTGCCACTACAGGAGTTGGCGTCCCTGCTCGTGCTACCGCTGCGGCTGCACCGACGCTGGTGGAAGTTACATTCTGCGCTTGCCCGCAGTACCGACAGAACTTAGAGTCATTCGGTAGATCAACCCCGCAACTAGAGCAAAACATACAGCTAACCTCGACGCCAGTGTGCTGCCCATGCGGTCACTGGACAAGGTTACGAGGGTAATGGAGGCCGGTGCTAGAATTGCGACATGCCCAATCTAACCTCGGTACTCAAACAGCTGGAGCAGGAGCGGACCCGTCTCACGTCGCAACTCGAAACTCTCAATAGCGCGCTCTCCGCGCTGAACGGGACAAGCGGCAACAGAGCCCGCAGAGGAACAATTTCCGTTGCAGGTCGGGCACGGATCGCTGCTGCTCAACGCGCGCGCTGGGCGAAAGCCAAGGGCAAGAAGGTCGTTGCAATCGGCGTGGTCAAGCGAACGATGCCACCATCCGCCCGGAGACGCATTGCAGCAGCCCAGAAAGCACGCTGGGCAAAGTGGCGGAAGCAGCAGAAGACGGCCTAGACCTAAATGCAGTTCGACCTCCAACCCTGCCGACACCAGCTAACGCGGCCACCAGACCTCGTGACAGGCGCTGATGGCGTTTCCTACCTGCTTTTCGAGTGCATGCTTTGCGGGTGCGAAACAAGCTTGAGACTCGACTCAGAGGGAGAGGTTGACGGCGAGTTCATCCCCCAGCCTGAGCGGAAGCGAGCGTAAACAACGAATCAAAGGGCATGCCGTTTACTTGGTGCGTCGATCACGTTTCTCCAGTTCTGATTTGATAGCCTCCCGCACCTTCCCAGCTTGCTCGTCACCGGGAATGGACTTGGCCTCCAGCACGGCCTTCGCTTCCTCGGTCGTTAGCTTTGTCAAAGCCGCTTCTTGTAGAGTCGGCACTTGTGAGCACCAGAGAGGGAGGTCTTGCTTGCACACATTCTTAGTTAGTTAGAGTTTAACAACGGCTGACCCGGGGGGTGGCGCTCTGAGATTTGTTACAGAGTCGGAACAACGATTCTGCCTTGCCAAAGCTCAGAGTTCGTAGCTCCGCGCTGCGGCTTTACGCGCTCTTCGTCAGCTCTCCAGGTCCGCAAGGCGACGGCGCTCTTCAATAATCATGCTCTCCACTCTAGTAATGTGGTCACGCAAGACGGCGCGGAGCTGAGATAGGATCTTGCTCACCTCTTCGGTGTCTTGACTGGCTGCAGCTCTGGCGCACAATTCCCGAACTGGATCTTTACCGTCCATGCCCCGGGGAGAAGGGTGCGCTAACGCCTGGCGCTGTTCAATACAGCGAACACTGTAGGTCTCCGATCCGTTGGGTTGAGAGCAGGTGCCCACAACATTACCATCGTAACCTTGTTCGGTGACCGCTGGCGCGTCAGACTGGAGCTATTTGGAGGAATTTATGCAGTCCGAGGCGCCCGCACGAACAAACGAAGACTGGCGCGAACTAGCGCGACGAATCCAAAAAGAAAACGATTCGGAAAAGATGATGGAACTGGTTCACGAACTCCTTGCCAAGCTCGCCGAACAAAAGCTGCGAAGGAGTCTTCGGCCTCCCACAGTTTCAAAATAGCACGACTGCCTTCGTAGGATCGGCGCTTGTGGCTCACCTACGCGGGGGGGGCTTTGAAATCTGTTTACAGAATCGGAACAACGATTTGGGGGAGTATTACATAATCCCCTGTATTGCCGCCTGCCAGTGACGCCCTCAGAATGATGCGATCCCACCGAGGGTGACCAGAAGGAAATACGGCTGGATTTTAAAGAGATCCACCCACTCCCTCTCGCTGCCAGGTGGCATCAGCGTCATCGTCAACGAGCAGACGAGTTCGCCGAGCGGAAATACCGGAGCGATGACGGTCAATGCGCTGCACGTCACGGGACCAAGCATCGACATCGTCGTCGCCTCCGCGCATTCCGATATTACGTGCGCGTGACGACCCTCGTCGCAGGCATAAATCGCCCTCCGACAACAATACAGGCCGTCGTTCGCGGCAGGATTCTCGCGGATGACGGCCTGAGCCATTTAATTTCCGTCATGTGGTGCTGAACGGCTCCGAGTGCATTAGCGAGGAACCTTGATCCCGCTCCCACCCCGTCAAGGACTCCAGCCACGAGTGTTAGTGGGATACGGTGATGGGCCTTGGGGCCTCATCTTCCGAACCCGTCGCGAGTCCCAAATAATGTGAGCGAAGCCGAGCAAGGAGATGGCGGCTTCGCGGTTCGTGTCAGGGGGCACGCCCGTTTCATGAGTTCCGAAAGAGCGGGTGTGGCGTGAAGGACGCTGGAAGCTCAAGTTCAACCCTCAGGACTTCCTCAGGATCGTAGTCGTACTCTTTCCCGCACTCATCGCATCGCGCAAGAAATTGTCCGTTCAGCGCAGGCGGAGGTGAAACCGCATCCGCTTCACCAAGCGGAATCTTGTGCCCGAACATCACGTTTGTGTGCTGATGAAATCGCTTATTCTTGCAGACTACGACCCAGCAGTAGTTCGCATTCTCCCAAGGATTCCACGCCCCCCATAGCCCTTCCGCCTTTCCACGGCTGTCCAGGACTGTATGCCAACTCTTAACGCCTTAAGACGTGATTTGTCAAGCGGAGCTGGCAAGAGCGCATGAGAGCTGACGGAGTTGCCGTTGCCGTCCGGGTCGGTTCGGGTTGGATGAATTTGTTAATTCTTCAAAGGATAAAAGGCGAGGCGAGTTGGCGCTAGCGGCCCCCGTTCAAGCGTCGGCTGCTAACACGACACAGGAACATCCTCCCCGGGGACCGCTAACCCGCAAACGGTAGTTTGAACTTCGCAAGGAGAAAATGGCACTGGCGTGCGGCTGCCGTTCCTACACCAGTAGTGCGCTGAAACTTCTTGCCAAGGCAGCGTGAATCCATGCCCGTCAGAGAACGATCGCCGCAATTTGCAGCTCGATGAAAAACCGTTCACTCCCTCACCTAAACAGAAGGAGGATAAAGCCATGACCGAATGCGTCTACAACGTCCATGGAAGTGCAGTCGGTTTCCACTGCACCCGATGTGTATATCGACCCGATGGTAGCCCGATCGGACAACTGAATGGCACACATGTGCACAAGTTGAGCGGTGAATACATCGGCGAACTATATAAGGACACGGTTATTGATCAACATTTCGGTAACCGCGGAAATGTCGGCAACCCTGGAAATCCGGGCAACGCTGGGAACCCGCGGTGCCGTGAATTACGGGGATCCCGACGTTTTCCACCGGCTGTTTGGAATGACGCGCGACACTCCGATCCCCCCGAAACCCGGTCTACCTAGCCGCGAACGCGTGAACGGTCTTAACTGAAAAAACTCCTCAACTAGCAGCGGGGGAAACCCTGCCCTCTCGAAACGCGGCGGAATTGAAATTCAGGGAAATCGAACCTACGGTGTTCGACCATTGGCTGGAATTGATACTGGACCTCGAACTTATCTAATAGTTTCCTGATCCTGGGGACGCGACTCATTTTTGTTAAGATCGACGGCACGCATCACTACAACGACAGGCGGGGCCTCAACTTTACGTTCGGGCAGCGAGGGTTCTTCGGCTACGGCGGCAACCGGACGAGGTGATGTGGTCGAGCAATATCTGGCGAGAGAAGGGAACTGACGGAAGATGAGCTGAACGATCTCTCCATCGAGGTTGTAAAACGAGAAATGCTGTCGATGTACCACCGGTATCACGATCCCGTCGAAAGGCTCATCGAGCACCGGACCTCCGATCAAGCTGAAACGTCTATGACATCCAGACACTTCCCACTTGGCACAAAGACCGGGTGGTCTTGATTGGTGGTGCGGCGCATGCCCTTAAGCTCGAACGCCGGGCAAGGTGCGTCGATGGCGTTGGAAGACGCCATGTATTGGCGAAGGTGTTGTGACTAGCGTATCGCGTTCAACGGAAAGTGTGGCCTACATCGAGACACATCGTGAGTCGCTGAGACCCATAAGTGAGCGTCCATCTATGGAGAGGCGATGTTTCATCGGTGCTCTCGCTCCTTTCTGCGACTCCGATCACGGCTCCGACAATCCAGATTGTGGATTGGCACGCTATTTGCTGCCAGCACGAGCGCAGTTTGTGAACCGCGCGGTACTGCAATTCCGTTCCTTCCCCCGGTTCAAGCCGTCGTCGCCACTGCATGGTGGGGCGGCCTTCAGTCCCAGGCGGGACTGAAACGACTCTAGACCCCGTCTCGCAGAATCCCATCTCAGCCGCTTGCAATTCTGGGTGCTCTCCATCTTGAGGGTTCGATGCAAGCAAATCGCAATAATGAGGATGCCTCCAAATACCAACGCGAGATCGCCGACGCTAAACAGTCCCAGCCGCGCTTGGTCTGCTAGAAATGGCAGCCGCGTTTTCGACGTCGCAGCGCGCCACATCGGGCTGGCGGGATGAAGTGTGGAGGGCATTCCGACAACTGGCATCGTTCCAGCGTTGGCCTCGGTCACGACAGCATTCAGCATCAAACCACACAGCATTAGCAGAACGCCGGCCCGAACCCAAGGCGACCGAACTGCACGGACCACCAGCCAGAGGATTGCGCAGGACTCGCACAGCCAGATCGTCGGATGTTGTGTCCATGCCAAATGATGTACCGCAGAAAGAAGATTCACGTCCACCCCGTCGAATCCTAAAGCTTCTTCTTCCGTTTAAAAGGCGCATCTCCTTGGTGTTTTTGCACGTGACCTGTGGCTCGGAACCAGGGGTGCCAATCTAGGGGAAGAGATCGGGTCGGGGCCGGCGTCAGGGGGACTCGGAGCAGTTACAACAGGTCTTTCCGAGTGGCTGAACCCCAACAATGATGAGGACAGATTTTGAGCTCATGTGAGCGGCCTGTCAAGATCGAAGATTATTGATCGAAGACTATTGATGCAACGTTCGCTGTGAGGCTGACTTGTCTTGTTCCGCATCACTTCGTCGATGGAATTGAGGGACCCAGTGGCGGACGCAGGGATGGAAGGCGCTTGTCGCGCTAGGGTCTATCGTTTGGGCAATCGTGGCACGAAAACGCTTCAGAGCGACCTGGTATGTGATGAAAACCGGCCGCCACCGCGAGAGCCCGGACGAGCATGAGGCCGGGAAACACTCGTAATTTCTCTTTCATTTACGGTGAAAATATTTTTTGGGTCGTAGGCATTCTTACGTTCGCGTAGTTGGAAGCGGAGCGTTTTTACCTGGCAGGGACGTGTGCTAAACGGAGGGCCGATCTGTGGAATCCGGAGGGGGCCCGAAGAAAAGCCCTAATCTGGAATACAATGCTCATCATTCTTCGGGGAAAACATGGGCCACGCTCATGCGCCTAGTTTCGGGGAAACCATGGCAACCGGTGTAGTCGGAAACGGTAGGAGCCGCTTCGACGATCTTTTTTGTCCTGGTATGGCTGTACTCCTTCTCGCCACCGTCTTTTTCGGGTTCGCGCGCACCTATTATCTGGCCGGAGTGTTCCGCGCTCCGCTGCCCAACCTGCTTGTTCATATCCACGGCGCGGTTTTTTCCGCCTGGATCCTTTTGCTGATCACCCAAACCTCGCTGGTTGCCTCCGGGCGGGTGGACCTGCACCGGCGTCTGGGGCTGGTAGGGTTCGGTGTAGCGTGTCTGATGGTCGTCCTTGGCCTGATGGCGGCCACCGATGGGCTGGTCAGGCACTTGCGAAAAGGGAGTGGGAGTCAAGGCTTTTTACGCGGTCCCCATCGCGGACATGGTGGTCTTCGCTACGCTGATCTATTTTGGCTTCCGCGAACGCTTGAATCCCGGGGCGCACAAGCGGCTCATGCTGATCGCCACGATTATGATTCTGGACGCGGCCTTTGTCCGCTGGCCCATTCCGATAGCGTGGTGGGATCTCCAAGCAGCGCAGATGTGCTGCTACGCACTGCTGCTGTTGCTGTTAGGCTACGACCTGTGGTCCACGGGAAAGATTCATCGCACCACGCTCTGGGCGAGCGTGTTTCTGATCGTGCTCCAGCAGGTGCGGATCCCCATTGGGCGAACTGCGCTTTGGCAGAGTTTCGCCACATGGGTGCAGAATCTCGCCCGTTCTTTGCGTTGAGTCTCAGGAGAAATAGGGCGCTCTCTTCGCAATTCCACGAGCGTAATGGTACCGCGAGCATTCAGCGAATCACGGTGTTGCAGTCCCGTAACCCCTGATAAAGGGGCAATCGGTACTAATGTAGTTCTGAGCTATCAGCCCGAGACAGAGAAGTATTAGACACCGCGAAAAAGCCTGGGCGAGTCTTCGAAGTGATGGGAGTTCCTATCCCTTCGTTAGCCAGAAACGGGTGTTGCGATGAAACTCGATGAGGCCGCTGCCTGGTTAAAGGAAAAACAAACACCAGTTGCCGCTTCGCGGCGGGTGACTTCACCAAGGGTCGCTGCGTATTCCACTGGAAATGCGCCGGCAAATCACCTACGATTAAGCCAAGGGAGAGTTCCATGGGAGACTACAACTCGTGTTTGGATTCTTTGCGTCCTTGGTAGGATGGGGACCAAGCGGAGGCGCAAGATGCCCTTGCACTGTCCTCGAAATTGTGGGGTGATCGAGAGAACCTGCAGCGTCAATTGCTAGCGCCATCTCCTGAAATACCCCCGGCCTTGATTTGAAGGGATTGCGTACCCTATTAGCATTGGCGGGCGTGCGAGTGAGATTCGGCGACCGGATGCCGGTAGCAGGAATCCCTAAAATCCTGGAGGGAACAAGAATCAGCGTTGCTGCGCAGCAATTCACTGTTCATAAAGCTCGCTGTGCGATCGTTAGGAGAGCCATAGAGTCCATCGGGCGCAGTTTAAGTCGTCTGCACCAGCGAACCTGCCAAATCGACCTGACCCATTACTAATACTAGCGCGAGCCGGAGCGCTAGAGCTTAGTTGCGCGAGTTGATGTCATTGATACACTGCCGGGTAGTGGGCTACTTTGCGGAAGAGAGATACTGCGGGTAGCACAAAGGGAGCGTGAACATGTTGTCCTGGCGTTACGTTGCGGCGATTGCGGTTTTGGTCTGCGTCGCGACCGTGTACGTGGTTTCAACAAAGGAAGAAGATGAACGGACCATCCGAAGCATGGTGGATAGGTCGGTCGGTCAGGCTAATCAAGGGGATATCAGCGCTTTGGATGACTTTTGCGATGAGAATGCCGATTACGTTGGAGTTGACGGAACGCTCATCAAAGGAAGGGCTCAGATGCACGCCTTCTTTCGCAAGATGGCAGAATCGAGCAAAAGGCAGCAGGTCGAGTATGTTGAGCAAATTCGCTTTATTACGCCGGAAATTGCAACCGTTGATGGCGCCGATTCACTTATAAAAGCGGATAGCTGGAGCTTTCTCGCTCAGGACGGCCCACTCCATGCGGCCGCAACGTCTTCGAATGGCGATGCGGGCGAGAGCGCGGAGCAAAGCTCTGCCAGCGCCTTTGCCGCGCTGCTCAGGCAGGACAAAAGGTCTTCCACATAGAGCGTGGTGCGGGCAAGGAACGTGGAGTACGTGAAGAAATATAGCGCGAACCCCGCGACATTCAGTGTGCTGGGTTGCCCCGACGGGGCGGAAACGGTATTGAAGGAAAGCAGGAAGAAGTAAGGACGAGTACACTAAACGCACCAATTCCGCGCTGGGGCTCTCAGCGCCTTGCCCGCGTCGTTCGGATGGCTCCTTGCGCGCGGGTGTTTCGCTCGGTCAGTGCCGCCTTTTTTTCAGCCCCGCAGCACTGGAGTGCCGCACAGGATTCAGACGATCGTTGCGCTGCAGGCAGTGCGAGGCCGCCTCAGTGCGACACCCCCCAGTTGGCCGCTCTTGAGAGCAATCGAAGCTGAGCGTGAGACCCGTTTCGTTCGTCACGCAGTCGCGGGCTGAAAAGCGAATCGAAGCTATCACGCTGGTTCTGGAGACAACAAGCGAGTGCAGTTTCTGTTTGTTACAAACAAAATGCCCAGGATTTCGGTTGCTCCGAAGCAAGGACGCTCGTTGAACGGCCCTCCCCCATTGCAGAGACCGTTCAGCTGCACGTTACGCTTTGCGTGGAGACCGACGAATGGCTCGGACGTGCTCAAACCTGCACCACTGGAGTGCAGGACCGCCCACACATCAGTGCCATTCCTTCACCGCCGAAATCGAACTACCGTTTGCACGCTTGCCCTGAAAGGTGGCAATGAGAGAAGAGCATTGAAAAGCGTCAACCACCTGCGCTGGGAGGAGGCTCCGATGCCGAGGACACATCCAGGCTGCGATAGGCACCCGAACTTGCAAATGATCCCATGTGGCCTCATGAGGACAAATGGGCAATCTCTTGGCTACGTCTGTCCGGTTCCCAGTTGTGGTCGTCACCGCGACCATGAGGGGTACTTCGATGTGGGCGGAACCAGACGTTCCCTGGACGATAGCGCCCAAAGAAACCAGCGAGAAGTCGCAATCATGAAGGCAATCCAGGAACGGCTGCGACCACCAATCCTACCGGACAAACGAAAGTAACGTTTGCTGAGACCTGTGGAATTCTGCCGTCCCTAACATCTCATGGTACATTCCTATCTCGATAGGAAAACTTCCCTTTTGCTTCTATGGCGACGAGGAGGCGACGAATGGAGCCTTGGGAGGCGCAGAGATGGGTAGTTCTTTATAAAGCCGCAATGATAGAAGTGGATCTCAGCAAGCTGCCTGAACGAATAGCCAACGCGAAGTCGGCGATGACCGACCGAACCAAACACTTGTCCGCGTCCAACGGCGGGCAGGCGGAGCTAGCTCAGCTAGCTTAGTTTTTCATGCTTTCAGGCACAACGAACCATGAAACGGTCCTCGCAGCTAGCCTTGTGCTCGCGGCGGCATGATTCTATCGTTTGGAATTGCAGCAGCGGCTGGAGAGGTTGTCTAGCAGTGGAGTCGCGAGAACCCGCGGTCTTAGTTTAGCCCGGACGCCGTTATGAACAACGGACTGTAGCCCTCATCTTCGATGGGGAGCGCGTAGGAGAGACTATCTTGATTCAGGCGTCCCTTCCGCTGTTGCTCAGGAGATGAACGATGGAAGTGCTACATGCGCGGTGCTGCGGAATCGACCTTCACAAGAGAAGTATCACAGTTTGTGTACTGATCCGGGAATCGGGCCGAAAAGAACAAAAGCATCTACGCGAGTTCGCGACCACGACCTCGGAAATTCTTAACTGCGCGGACTGGTTGCAAAGTCTGGGCGTCACCCACGTGGCCATGGAATCCACGGGAGTGTACTGGCGACCCGTCTGGAACCTTTTGGAAGGGCAGTTTGACTTGCTGCTGGCCAATGCCACGCACATGAGGAACGTGCCGGGACGAAAGACCGACATAAAAGACAGTGAGTGGATCGCACAACTGTTGCAGCACGGATTGCTGAAGCCAAGTTTTGTGCCCGATACAGTCTTACGAGATTTGCGGGAACTCAGCCGGGATCGCACCAGTTTGGTAGCAGAACGGTCACGTCTGAAGAACCGAATCCAAAAGATTCTGGAAGAGGCCAACATCAAATTGGGATCGGTAGCCAGCGATGTCTTGGGAAAAAGTGGTCGGGCCATGCTCGCGGCCATGATCGACGGCAAGGAGAATCCTCAGCAACTGGCGGACTTGGCGTTGGGGCAACTTCGTCTGAAGATTCCTCAACTGGTGGAGGCGCTCCGGGGGCGAGTCCGTGCCGTACATCGTTTCCGATTGAAGCAACAACTCGCGCGAGTGGACTTCATTGAAGCCCAGATTGCCCAACTGGAAGCAGAAATGGAAAAGCAGAATGAGCCCTTCGAAGAGGCGGTCTCTTTGCTAGCCGAGATCCCCGGTTTCGACCGGACCACTGCTTGGAGCGTCATTGCCGAAATCGGGATCAATATGGACCAGTTCCCCTCGGCTGACCATTTAGCCTCCCGGGCAGGAGTCTGCCCCGGAAACAATGAAAGCGGAGGTAAGCGTCTCAGCGGGAAGACTCGCAAGGGAAGCCGCTGGCTGCGGCAGAAGCTCTGTCAGAGTGCTTGGTGCGCATCCCGGTGCAAAAACGGTTACTTCACTGCCTTCTTCCAGCGAATCGCCGCCCACAGGGGGCGCAAGCGAGCGATCGTGGCCGTCAGTCATTCCTTGCTCGTCGCTGCGATTACTTGCTCAAACGCAGATGTCATTTTCACGACTTGGGGGTCAGTTACTTCGATCAGCACAATCACGAAAAACTTACCCGCTATTTCGTCAAACGGCTAACCCGGCTTGGCCACAGAGTCACCATCGAACCCTGTTCGGCCTCGGCCTAAATCCGTTTCAGCAGAGCTAGAGGCGATCGCGGACGCACTCAAAGGACTGAGAATTCTGCGAAAGGAAGCGGATTGAAGCACTCCACGCCACTGATTCTCGATGCGGGTGTGAGCGTGGAGGCCCTGCTGGACATCATCGACCAGAGGCTTAAGGCTCCCCGAGAGTTCATTGGTTATTGCCGCTGGGTCATGTAACGGCGGCACGCGACACGGTCAGTCGCGCGAAGTCCGCGGGCAGTCGATCACCCCAGAGCTTCGGCGGCCCTCATAAGGACCAAGAACGATTGCGGATAAACTCAGGCCGCGGTGGCCGGTTGCGGTCGCATCTGTTCCAGCATATTCTTCTTCATTTCCTTCACCGTGGGTTCTGTTTTGTGGGTACCGACCATCCATGCGTACCCATCTGGATCCACAGGTACGCTAACCAATCTCTTCCACTACCCCGCCCGCGAGTTCGACCAGGAAACCGGTCTCGACTATAGCGCACTTGCATTTCCTTTCCTCATGTGACGGTTACTTTCACAAGAGGTTAGGTTGTGGACTTCCTAGCCGGAGTGACTGCGAGCAATCCCAGAATACTCCCTGCTGCGCCGCAGATCAGAGATTGAATCAGAACAATCCGCACCACGAATGTTTGCGACGTTCCAAGAGCTTTCAACGTCGCGTACTCCTCTATGTTCTCCATGGTGTTCGCGTACATGGTTTGTGAGACGACTACGATGCCTCTATCAGAAATCCCACCCCTGTGGTCAAAATTGCAGTTCCGGCGCCGGTCTTTATCACCCAATACATTCGAGATTTGTGCAAACTCCTCGCGGTGAGAACATCAACCTCCGGCAGGCGGCGCTTAAGGTTTTACTGGACATCGCGAATTGAGTACCCTGTTGTCGACTCGCAAGAGCACGTACATGCCATCTTCGGGACGCAAGCCGATATAACGGGCCGCATTGCCATAAGAGGTAAAGAGAGCAGGGACGCCGAGAAAACCGCCAAAGCCCTGGATTTCGTGTTCGATATTGGCATGGTGCCCGTTTATCTCGGCAGCCGTAGGTAACTCGGCAACCTCAACTGCGTCTCGGTCGCTTGCGTCGTAGAGCATCGAATCTGGCGACCTATCTTCGGCCCTTTGCGTCAAATCGGGCACCGGGAAATGCCCACCCAATTAGAATCTCCGCCAACGAGCGCAACCACCTGTTGCTTGCCGTTCAGCTTTCGGTAGACGGAAAATGCTACGCACGCCCGGCCGGTATCCACCACACCCGGCACTCCGGCCGCCGTCTCTCGCCCGCGGGATTCCAGCGGCGCGTACCGCACCCAATCAGGCTTCCTTATTTGAGCGACAGGATGGCGCTGCCGCCCGGTGTCTTCCGACGTCATGGTGGGGTCTTTGCCGGGCAGTCGCGCAGGGAGAGGCGCTCGACAAGGAGCAAGCGGATTGCCAATTCGCGGCCGGACTCGAAGTGAAGACGTGGAAGGAGCTGAGGACAGAGCGAAACACGCTGTCTTAAGGGGAGGATACTCGCGCGCGAGTCTGTGGCAGTTTCTCTCGCGTGGCGAGTCCCTGTGCGCGAGTGAAGGGCACGGGGTTTGGTGAGAGCGTTGGATAATAGGCCCAGCCAAGAATTCGCGGATGCCTAGCACGGACCGCTTGGTCGAGCCGCCGTGCCCGTTTCCTCGGTCGGAGAACTCTGCGGGTTCGGTACTTGATAGGGCACTGTGCCGGCCAGGCTGATTACACACTCGGCAAGTATCTGCGGAATTGCTGGAAGGGTCGACGGCAGGGCGGGAATCGACTGATCAGGTCTGCTGAAGTTAAATGCACTCGTAAGATCACCAACGGTGGCACGTCGCCATGCACTCAGGTTGGGCACTTCCGCGCCAAAGCGTGTCTCGAGCAATCGCAGCACTGAGGTGTGATCGAAGAGAGCCGACGATACCAGTCCTCCCCGGCTGAATGGAGAGATCACGAGCATCGGAACACGAAAACCCAATCCGATGGGGCCGAGAATGGGAGGGCTGCCGACCGCCGTGGGGTCCGGGACTGCAGGCGCAGTAATGTATTCGTCGGGTGTGCCCGGGGGCGCCGTAACCGGCGGGACGTGGTCAAAGAAGCCGCCATTTTCGTCGTAGGTGGCGAATAGGACCGTCTTTGCCCATAGCGCTGGATTCCCAGTCAACCCGCTGATCATTGCGGACAGCATGTTCTCCCCAAAAAGGGAGGGCGCTGGCGGGTGCTCGGAGTCAACGATCGAGGCGAGCACCCAGGAGACTTGAGGCAGGTTTCCCGACAACGCATCCGCCAGAAAATCGACCGGAAACTGGGGCCCAAACGCGTTCTGGTAGAGCGGCGATGCGGGGTCCTGGAAATTCTTGAAGTACGCCAGAACATTGTTCGAGAGAGGAATCAAGATATTCTGGTCAGGCGACGAGTAAACCTTCCACGAAATCCCACGAGCCTGAAGTTGTTCGGGCATCGTTGTATAGGTGAGTTTGCCGTAGAACGACGACCGATTTGCGACCAGCGTTTGTAGTAGCGGTCCGCCGTTCTGTCCAGCGGGATCTACGGAAGCCGCCATGGTATAGAGTCGGTTCGGATCGGTGGGGCCGATCACCGAGGAGAAATAGTTGTCGCACAGGGTGAAGGCGTCAGCTACGGCATAGTAAAAAGGAAGGTCTGCACGAGTGTAATAGCCCATGGTGAGGACGGCATCGCTGGTATTGATCGGGAGGCGAGAGGTGACAAAGCCATCCATAGCACCATTGTCCCAGCTCCGATGCTGGGGCACCCAGTCATGCGTGATGTCGTGGGTGCATGCTGCGTTCGTCTTGGCAGTGTCGAGATGGAATGGCAGCAATACACCAGCCGGCGGGTTCGTGGTATTCGCAGGATCGGGTTGCCGGAATGCCGGACTCTGGTCGGAGAATCCACGCACGCCGCGATAGCTTCCGAAATAATGGTCGAAGGAACGATTTTCCTGAATGAAGATGACGACGTGCTCGATGTCCGTCAATTTGGAGCAAATGGATGGAACGGGACCGGGGGAAGGCCCTCCCCTGCCGCATCCAGGCAGAAGCGTGGACGCGACCTCTGCTGCAGCCGTAGCGGCGCCCATTCTCAATAATTCTCGACGGGTAACATTCCTGGAAGGCATGGGGAGTTTTATCCCCCTCCTCTCACTGCGTTAGATCGGCGACGCTGACCCAGCCACCCGGCAACTTCCCCATGTCAGGCCAGTCCTGTGATGAATCCTCGCCATGGCAGGAACTCCGCGACCTGCAGAATTCCTGCGCGAGGTTAGATAACCTTCCTGCTTGGCTGCCCTCGATGTCAAGCTTTTGCGACTTTAAGGAGCAACGCTATTCAGTAGTGGGGTGCAGTTGTGGGGTGCCCAACCCTTCGCGATTTCACCAGCAATCGGTGCGAACGCAAATTCGCGTGTCAACCAGCATCTCATCCTGCCAGAATGCTAGGTACACCACCGGCGCAAGAGGCTCGATGGCGCTGTGCACCTGCGCGTCCTTCACTACGCCCACGATCTGATAGGGCTTGTCATCGAGTAAGACTGTCTGCTACAGCGGCAGACTACACTGGGCGGCGAGGGTCTCTCCTAAAGAAGTAAGCCCAATTCCAGGTTAGGGTGTTTACCTCAATGCGCAATCGGGAATTCTTGTGCCGCAAAGCAAGCACAATCCCAATTGTACGCAACTGATCCCCAGCCTAATGTGCCTGGGTCAAAACAGACAATGTTTTTGACATCCGACCGCGGAGTTGGTGCTGGGCTGAATTGCAGACGAGTTCGCCAAGCGGAAATACCGGAGCGATGACAGTCAATGCGCTGCACGTCACGGGACCAAGCATCGACATCGTCGTCGCCTCCGCCCATTCCGATATCACGTGCGCGTGACGGCCCTTGTCTCGGGAAAAACGAAGAAAAAGCACTAAGGCTCGTCCGCGGTAACTTCCCTATGATGATCTAAATGGGAGGCAGGTTCATTAAGATTATTCTCGACAAGGCCAACTTGAATAGTATTAACATCAACGGAGATTAATCGAGGGTGACGGGGTTGTCGTCAGGAAACCTGAACGCCGCAAGATATCTTTTCAGAGTGGACCTTGGCGTTTCGTTCCTCTCGGGATCTCTCCTCTTAGTACGCCGGACCTTCGGACCTTCGACGTCAACTCGCCTAAGATCGTTCTTCCGAAATTCTCCTCGATGGTTCCAAGTACAGCCTCGGGGCTGGTTACCGCAGGGGCATCTCGTGCCCCATTTGCAAGGTATTGCGATCGATGGGGTCAATTTCCGTCGAGTCCGTCCAGATCTGGAAGGCAAGCGGCCGGACTTTTTGCAGGAATCCGCAGCCACCCGAGCTTGAGGGCTACCAGACCGGGAGTGACTAAGCCATGACAGACGCAAATATGGCGCTGGTTGGCTCTTACGATTACCGGCTTGTCACACTTTCCGTTTTGATCGCGATGTTCGCCTCCTACACCGCACTTGACCTCGCTGGGCGGACAACGGCTGCACGCGGCCGAGTCCGTCTTGCCTGGCTCATAGGCGGAGCGACTGCCATGGGCGTAGGCATTTGGTCCATGCACTACATCGGGATGCTGGCTTTCAGCTTGCCGGTGCCGGTGCTCTACGACTGGCCGACGGTGTTACTGTCGCTCCTGGCCGCCGTTTTCGCCGCCGCCGTGGCCCTGTTCATCGTGAGCCGGCAGAAAATGGGCTGGCTGCGGGCGCTGACCGGCAGTGCCATTATGGGCAGTGGCATCGCGACGATGCACTACACCGGTATGGCGGCTATGCGATTGCCGGCGATGTGTTCCTACAACCCACTGCTCCTGACCTTGTCAGTTGTGTTCGCGATCGCAATTTCGTTGGTCGCGCTGTGGCTCACGTTTCGTTTTCGGGAGGATAGGAAAGCGACCGGTTGGCGGAAGGCTGCCAACTCGATCGTGATGGGGGTCGCCATACCCGTCATGCATTACACGGGAATGGCCGCAGCCCGGTTCACGCCTTCCGCTGTGATTCCCGACACGTCTCATGCCGTGAGCACCTCGACTCTCAGCATCGCAGGCGTCAGCGCCGTCACTCTGCTGGTTCTCGGCGTCGCTGTGCTGACGTCGGCTGTGGGTCGGCGTTTCTCCGCTCAGACCTTCAAGCTGCGTGAGCACGAAAAGAGAGTCCTGGCGATCACTCAAACGGCCCCGGACGCGATCGTCTCTGCCGACTCGGACGGCCGCATTACCTACTTCAACCCGGCCGCTGAGCGCATCTTTGGGTACTCCAGCGCCGAAGCGTCAGGGCAGCCGCTTACCCTGCTGATGCCCGAACGATTTCACTCTGCTCACCGAGCAGGCCTGAACCGATTCCTTGCCACGAGAGAGGCGCGCGTCATCGGGAAGAGCATCGAATTGATGGGCAGAAGAAAGAACGGCAATGAATTTCCCCTCAGTCTCTCCCTTTCTGCCTGGGAAACCGACGGTGAAACCTCCTTTACTGGGATCCTCCGAGACATCACCGAACACAAGCAAGCAGAAAAGAAGTTCCGAGGGCTTCTAGAGGCAGCCCCGGACGCCATGGTGGTAGTGAATCCGGAAGGCAAGATTGTGCTGGTCAACGCCCAGGTGGAGAAATTGTTTGGTTATCGGCGGGAAGATCTGCTGGGGCAGGAAATCGAGATGCTGGTGCCGGAGCGCCTCCGCGAGCATGCTGGGCACCGCACCGGTTTCTTTGCCGACCCTCGAGTGCGGCCCATGGGAGCCGGTCTGGAACTCTACGGTTTGCGCAAGGACGGCCACGAGTTCCCCGTGGAAATCAGTCTCGGTCCGCTGGAGACCGAGGAGGACATGCTGGTTTCCATCCGCGATATTACGGAGCGGAAGCGAGCGGAGGACAAAATTCAGGACCTGAGCAAAGAAACGGAACGGCGCAACGCGGAGCTCATCGCGGTAAACAAGGAATTGGAGAGCTTTAGCTATTCCGTCTCGCACGACCTCCGAGCCCCGCTGCGAGCGATCGATGGCTTCAGCTTGGCGCTTCTTGAAGACTGCCAAGACAGGCTTGGACCCGCAGAAAAGGAGCACCTGCAGCGCGTTCGGGCAGCCACGACAAGAATGGGGCAACTGATCGAAGATATGTTGACGCTCGCACGCACCGCGCGCCGTGAAATGGTTTACCAAAGGGTTGACTTGAGCAGCTTGGCACAGGAAATCACCTCCCAACTTCAGAAGTCAGAGCCCAAGCGTCAAGCGAGGTTCGTCATCGCGCCCGGCTTGACAGTGGAAGGGGATCTCGGCTTATTGCGAATTGTGCTCGAGAACCTGCTCGATAATGCGTGGAAGTTTACCTCTGGACAGCCTGACGCCCGCGTCGAACTCGGAAGCCGCCGCCGGGATACTCTAGAGGTCTACTTTGTGCAGGATAATGGCGTCGGATTCGATATGAGATACGCCGACAAGCTTTTCGGTGCCTTCCAACGTCTTCACGATGTGAGCGAGTTCCCAGGAACCGGGGTCGGATTGGCCACGGTGCAGCGCATTATTCACCGACACGGAGGCCGGGTCTGGGCCGAGGGCGCGGTAGGGCAAGG
>WNFP01001180.1_pt1 | contig 28366 bp, 19 predicted proteins | sample 5400201 | NCBI WGS metagenome assembly WNFP01 (sample SAMN13153355, study PRJNA577476) | soil metagenome | isolation source: 115 cm saprolite under Madrone tree | place: USA:California | collected 2016-06-14 | reverse complement strand
TACGCAGCCAGTGCCAGGTTTGAATTGGCAGTTATGAATTGTGCCAGTGGTTTTACCAGGTGACTGACGACCTGGGCACGCAGCGATATCCTCGCCAAACCCGTCGAAGCCTGTCGCCCCCGACGACGTAAGTTAGTCGCCTGCAACGACTTTTTCAACTAAACCGCAAACGCTCGGAGACGTAACGGCTCGCGGCAGCGGCATCCAGCCGCGCCCCGGCAAGCCCGATATGGCCGTCGGGACGCAACAGGTAAAAGGAGGGCCGGGGAATCCTGGCGCGCGCCAACTCCCGGTCGTTCGCGGGATCGCTCGGCAGCTCCTGGATGTGCAGCCGATCGCCGAGCTCCGGGATCCCGCGCGGCGGCGCAGCTTGCCCGAACACCAACAGAGTAAAGCGCGTATCGTCGAGCTTGCCGTACAGGTCCTCGAGCCGGCCGTTCGGCTGGAACTTGAGCCGCAGCCACGGGAAGCGATCGCCGGGGCGCGGGCCATTCTCAGGCAGGCTCGCTAGTGCTTCCGATAGCGGACTGCCGCGGTAACGGATGCCAGTTTGAGAGATGGTACGAAAAACGATCCGCTGCACCGCAGCGGTGCGCAGGGCCAGCCCCATGATCTTCGGCATGACCCGCGTGCGGAGCAGCCCGACCAACCAACTGTCGGAGACCACGATCGAAAAGAAGCGGTCGGTGCGCTTCAGGAGATGGTTGGCGACCGGGAGGCGCTCGTCTTCGTAGGAGTGGACCAGCGCGGCCGCTGCGCGCCCCGATACGACGAGGGCGAGCTTCCACGCCAGATTGTACGCATCCTGCAGCCCGGTGTTCATGCCCTGCCCGCCCACCGGACTATGGACGTGCGCCGCGTCGCCCAGAAGGAAACAACGGCGGTCGTGAAACCGGGCCGCGCGCCGGTGATGGATGCGGTAGGTGGAAAACCAGTTGCACGCCTGGAACGAAAGTTGGCTCCCCACCTCGTGACGCAGCGTGGGAATGGTTTCCTCGAACGTCAAGTTGTCTCGCCCTCGCAGCTGGGGGGGCAGGATGCCGACAATCCGCCAGTGATCAGTCTCGCGCATTGGGAAGACCAGGTGAAATCCGCTCCGCCACAGGTACACGTTGAGCAGCTCGGGGACCATCGAGCCCGTCATCTGCACATCGGCAACGAAGAAGACGTGTTGATACGGGGCACCCTCGAACGCGATCCCGTTGAGCTCGCGCACCGTGCTGCGCGCCCCGTCGCAGCCGGCGAGCCAGGGGACCCGCACCTCGCTTCTGGTACCGTCCGCGTTCTTGAGTGTCGCAGTCACGTGATCGCTGTCCTGCGCGAGGCCCACCAGCTCGGTGTTCCACTCCACGCCGAGGCCGCGGGCGCGCAGCGCATCGCCGAGCAGCCGTTCGTTGTCGTCTTGCCCCAGGACCAGCAGGTATGGATACGGGCTGACGTCGCGCCCGATGTCCCCTAACGGAACGCGTGCGGCCCGGCGGCCCTCTGCCCACAGCACGGCGCCGTCGGCTTTCTTGCCGAGGGCGACGGCCCGGTCGGCGATCCCCAAGTGTGAGTAGATCTCGAGGGTGCGGGCCTGGACGCCCAACGCCCGCGACTCGCGCGCCGGGCCGGCGTGGCGATCGATGATCCGGATCCGCACGCCGCGTCGGGCCAGCTGGTTCGCGAGCATCAGCCCGGTCGGGCCGGCGCCCACGATGAGGACATCCGTATCCATGCCAGGGGCGCTCCTTTCTCAGGCCTTTGCCGTGCGCTCGAGCTTCTCGAAGAATCGCTCGATGGTCGGCCACTGCGCGCGGACATCGTCGTATCCCGCTTCCACAAGGCACGACGTGTGGATTGGATGAAACAAGAGAAAGCCGAGGAAATCCGAGGCCGCGTCTCGATGACCGCCCAAAGCGCGCACGATCCGGCGCACACCCGGCGGCAGGAGCCGGCCCTGCCCCGCGGCGAGATCGGCCAGATCGCGCGTCGGGTGCAGCAACAGCAGCTCGATCGGTCGCAGCCCGTCGGGAGCCGGGGCTTCCGGCGGTAGCGCCGCGAGCAGCAGATTCACGCGCTCGAGGCGCTCCGCGTCGGCGTCGAGCGCGTCGACGAAGATGGCGTCGAACAGGAGGCCCAGTGCCTGCGCCGCGCTGGGGTAATCGCGCGGGCGCGTGGCAGAGACGCCGCTGCGGGGCGTGGTCAACCCGATGGCGACGATCGCGCGGGCGCCGAGGCGCAGCGCCGGCGCGAGCGGCGCGGTTTGGCGGATGCTGCCGTCCCCGTAATACTCCGCGCCGATGCGCACGGCTGGAAATACGATCGGCAGGGCCGCCGACGCCATCACGTGATCGAGCGTGAGGGCGGTCGGGACGGCGCTGCCGTGCGCTCGCTCCCAGGTGGGAGTGTCGGCGGACCCCTGCACGAAGGTCACTGGGCGCCCGGTCGTGTAGGAGGTCGCGCTGAGGGCGACCGAGCGCAGCCGCCCGAAGGCGATGTTCGCGGCAATGCCCCTGGGATGCGCGCAGCGCTCCAGGAACTCCCGCAACGGCTGGGTGTCGGCGAGCCCGTGAATGGCGACTGGGCCACGCCGCCGCCCACTCACCCCGTGCCAGGCCCAACGCAGCATCGAGCGAGCGAGGCGGAATGGCCGCACGCGGTACACGGCGTCGCTCGTCAAGCGGTCCCACTCGGCGCGCAGGCCCGCCACGGCGGCGGACAGCGGGCCGGGGTGCGCGGCCAGGTAAAACGTATTGATCGCGCCGACCGACATGCCGCTGAGGATCGGGAACTCGAGGCCGGGAAGCCGCTCCGCGAGCCCCGCGAGCACGCCCACCTGATAGGCGCCACGGGCGCCGCCGCCGGACAGCACGAGCGCGAGGTGCGATGTGTAGCGCCAGGCGCCCGGAGGGCGCTCCGCCGGCGCCGTCTGGGTGAGCGCGCGCGGTGACGAGACATGACGCACCGGACTCATGCAATCAGTGGCCTTCGACCTTCTCCCACGCTACCGCGGAACCTTCGCCCGCAGCTCGGCGAACCAGTTGAGCACCACGGCGATCCGCGGCCGCGACTGCTCGGCGGGCAGCTTCATCACGAGAAACCGCTCGCCGTCGCGCGAAACGTCGTAGCTGCGCGGGCGGGTCCACCCGGGGTTGTCAGGATACGGTCCCGCGAACAGCGGTCTGGGCGGGCCGCTCCGGCCGTTCTCCAGGTCGACGCTCACCGCCATCACGCTGTCACCTTTGCGGTACACCAGCTCCCGCCCGCCCCGGGTCCACATCGGCTCCGATCCATTGGCGGGGGAGACCTTCCATCGCTTCACGCTCGCGTTGGGGTACGACTGGGCGTACACCTCGACGCGTCCCGACTCATCTGAATCGTAGGCCATCCAGCGGCCGTCGGGCGACAGCGTGGGATGCGCGAGGTTGAATCCGTTGGCGAAATAGCGCGCCGGCGCGGGCGGGCCGCGCAGCTGCACGGTCCAGAGCTCGCCACCAGGCGCGGCGAGCGAAAAGGCAAACAATCGGCCGTCCGCGGACACCGAGCCGGGGTAGCGGTCGAACCCGCCTGTCAATAGCGGCTCTGCGGGCCGGCTCGCGTCCGCCGCCCGGCGATAGAGATCGAAGAACGGGTGCTCGCTCGAGTAAATCAGCTCGCGACCATCGGGCGTCCATTCGGCCCCGAAGTCCCTGCCTCCCTCGGCGGTGAGTCTGAGACCGCCCGAGCGCCCGACGTGGAACACCCAGATGTCTCCCAGCGAGTTGGCAGAGCGAACGTCCACCGCGATTCGGCCTCCCTCGGGGGAGAGGCGCGGGTGGTCGTAACGATCGCTGACGGGAAGCGCGCGCGATTCGTTGCCCCGCCGGTCCACCAGTACCAGCTTGGTCTCCTTGACGTAGGAGCTGACCGGCAGGTACGCCAACGTCCCATTCTCTGACACGTCGAATGCCGCGGCCCCGTCCGTGGGGTTCATGGCCACGCTATCGAAGTTCATGACCTTGATGGCGACTTTGCGATTGTGCCGCTGGTCGTGGGCGAGATAGACGGTGGCCATGCCGCCGGCACCCAGCTCGCGCTCGAGCGCGTAGCGGTCGGCCAGGGCTTCCTTCAGGCGATGGAAATCGGCCATGAAGGCAAGATATGTGTCACACCCCGAACTGGCGAAGGTGGTGATCGAGGTGTTTGTGCTCCATCACACCCCAGCTCCGTATCACGAGCCAGGGGTCTCACATCGGCGCCGGTTACTCCTTCGGTGTCAGCAGCTCCCGATACGCCGGGTAGTCGCGCAGCGCCCGAAGTGACGGGAAGAGGTGCATCACTCCGCCACGCGGATACCCTTGCGCGAACGCCTCCTGCACCAGCGCCACGGCGCTGTCGCGCTCCCCGAGCACCGAGTGGATCCGAGCCCGCCATATGGTGTGCCTGCCGTAGACATAGCGAGGGTTCATCGCTTGCAAGGTCTGGTCGAACCGGAGCGCATCGGCGCGCCGTCCCTGGCGCGCCGCCACCACGCCTTGAAAGCCCTGCAGGGTCAACGCATCGGGCGAGTCGCCGGTGATGATGGCGATCCAGCGCATGGTGGCGTAGTCGGCCGGACCCGGCGGCGTCTCCGCCGCGAGCCCCTCGAGCAGGCGCCGTGTGTCATCGAGCCGGCCGCCGAGGTAGTAGGCGAGGGCGAGACGGAACCGGTTCGCGGTGGAGCGCGCCTCGGCGGGCGGCCGGCTCTCCAGCCACCGCACGGCCCACTGGCCCGGGGCGGCCGCGTCCGCCGCGTGCTCGTGCGCCCCCAGCTCGAGCGCCGCGATCAGGGCGATGTCGGCGGGAGACCAGCCCGGCTGTGGCGGAAAGCTCGGCGCGTCCACCAGGCGCTCGTTGATCTCCGCGGTGCGCCCCAGGGCGGCGAGCGCCCGCACCTCGGCCGCGAGCACCGCAAAGTCGGTGGGGTGGCGCCGCCGCCCTTCACGCGCCTCCTTCAGCTCGCGGCCGTGATCGTCCACCAGATGGTGCGCGAAGGTCAGATAGAACCAGTAGACCGACCAGCCGCGGAACAGGCCGCGGTCGGGACCGAGGGTGGTCAGCGCGGTGATCATCTCGCGCGGGCGATTGAGCGCGAGCGCGCCCTGCGCCACCAGCCACAGCGTCTCGGAATTCGGGGCGATGGTCACCATCTCGCGCGCCGTTTCGAGGGCGTGCTGCCGGTCGCCGCGAACCTGGGCGAGCACCCACCTCAGGTAGTGCTCGTCGAGCGGAGAGAGGCGGCCGGGAGCGCGCTCCACCGCCTGCGCGATCGAATCGGCGGTGGCGAACTCGCCCAGGTCCATGTGCTCATGCGCCGCGAAGATCAGCGGCAGTCGGAAGGTCGTGTCTTCCTGCGCGGCGCGCCGGAAGTGGACGATGGCCCCGCGGGAGTCGAACTGCACCATGCGGTCGAGCCCCTGGATGAATTCCTGGTACGCCGCGAAGGTCGGTGGTTGGCCGTGCGCTTTGGCCCACAGGCTCAAGCGCGAGTCGAACAGCGTCGCGAGCGCGGCCATCACCCGCTGCCGCACGGCTTCCACCACGGTGAGCGGCTGGGAAATCGGCCCCCCGACCGGCTCGAGCGCGCGCAATACCGTGCCGTCCGACGCGGCGGAGATCTGGACCTGGAACCGGATGCTGTCCGCCTGGCGGTAGTAGGCGCCCGAGACCACCGTGCCCGCCCCGGTCTCGCGCCCCAGTGTCTGAATCCCGGCGGCGTCGAGCCGGCTGGGGCCGCGCCCGCCCACCGAGGAGGTCATCACCGACATGGACGACACCACCTCGACGAGGCCGGTTTGCGCGAGCCCCTGCGTCACCCAATCCGCAGCCATGTGACCGATGTTGTCGAGCGCGCGGTCTCCCGTATGGTTCTCGATCACCGCCACGACGACACGGCGCTCGTTGAGCTTCGGCCCGCGATGGCCCAACAGCCGGACCGCGGCCCCGGCCCCGAGCAGGGCGAGCGCGACCCCCAGGCCGAGCGTGAATCGCCGCCCCGGCTGTCCGGCGAAGATGCTTCGGGTCGGCACGCTCGCCCGATAGGCCGGCGCCCCCAGCGCCGCCGCGAACTCGGTGACCGTGGGGAACCGGTCGTCGGGCAGTGGGGCGAGCGCCCGGGAGATCGCGTGCTTCACGCCCCGCACGGCGCCGCTGTGGGCTTCCTGGAGCGATTTGTTCGCCTCCAGCGCCGCCCAGTTGTGCACCCGGCGCTCCGACATGCTCGCGACGGGAGGCTCACCCGCCAGCATTTCGAATAGCACGCAGCCGAGGCTGTAGATGTCGGTGCGCGCGTCGAGGTCGCCCAGTGCCATCGCCTGCTCGGGGCTCATGTACCCCGGCGACCCGATCGGCTGGCCGGCCTGGGTGAGCGTGAGGCTGCCGGCGGCGCTGATGGCGCGCGCGATGCCGAAATCCGCCACGATCGCGTGCGTGCCGGAGAGCAGGATGTTCTCGGGTTTGATGTCGCGGTGGATGATTCCCTGTCCGTGGGCGAAGGCAAGGGCGTCTGCCACGTCGCGCGCGATGTGGAGCGCGTCCTCGAGCGGCAGCCTGCGCTCCCGCAGCAAGCGGTGCCGCAGCGACTCCCCTTCGACGTACGGCATGACGTAGTAGAACAGCCCTTCGACTTCTCCGGCGGTGAAGATCGGCACAATGTGGGGATGGCTGAGCTTCGAGGAGAGGTCCACTTCACGGATGAACCGCTCGCGCAACAGGCGGGTGGACACCTCAGGGTCGAGCACCTTGATCGCCACTCGGCGATGCGGATGCTGCTCCACCGCGAGGAACACGCGCGCCATGCCGCCGGCGCCGATCTCCCGCTCCACGTCGTAGCGCGGTGCCAGGCTCGCGCGCAAGGTCTCAAGCACGTCAACCATGCGCGCAACTTAGCGGACCCTCGACTGTGGGTCGAGCGGCGCGACGGGCCCCTGGCCGATTCCGTCCCGCGAGCTAGAATTTCCCCGTGGACAGCGGCGGCTCGGCGCGGACCTCCCCCTACGTGAAGCTGGCGGCCTACTACCTGCTGCTCGGCCTCGCCGTGTGGCTGTTGATCACGTTCGCGCCCGGCACCGCTCAGCTGCTAGAGCGGTTCCGGGAGACCACCGTGCTCGGGACCGTCGGCAGTCGCAGCCGCCTCGTCGAGGAGGCGAGCGCGGCGGCGGTAGCCCTGTCTCAGGGTCAGTGGGCACTCGTCACATTCCTATCGATGCTGACGGCACTGCTGCTCGTACTGCCCGTCTCCTGGGTCTATATGCTCACGAAGCAGCGCTCGGGATACGACCAGTCCGTTGTGCAGACCGTCATCATCCTGCCTATGACGGTGGCCGCCACGGTGATTCTGGTGCAGAACAGCTTGGCTCTCGCGTTCACGCTCGCTGCGATCGTCGCGGCGGTGCGGTTTCGCAATACCCTCAAAGACACGAAGGACGCGGTCTACATCTTCCTTGCGCTCGCCGTGGGCGTCGCCGCCGGCGTCTTCTCGCCCACCGTCGCGGCGGTGATGTCCATCATGTTCAACATCGTCGTGCTCGCCTTGTGGGAGCTGAACGTGGGCAACATCTACGCCGACCAGCGCGGCCGCGTGCCGGCGCTGGCGCCTGCCGAAGGGCTACTGGGCCCGCGCCGGCGGGCCTCCGCGGCATTGGCCGTAGGCGATCCCGACCTGCTGGCAGCGCTCGCGCCGCACGAGCTCGAGGAGGTGGCGGACCGCGCCGCCCGGCTGCAGGCGTACGTCATGGCCCGCGCCGGCGACAAGAAAGAGGAGCGCTTCAACGGCATGCTGCTCGTGCATACGACACAGCCGGAAGCGGCGCAGCGCGTCATCGAGGAGCTGCTGCAGGTTCAGGCGCGGCGCTGGCGGTTGGCCGAAATCGTGCCCGCCGAGCAGGGTCGATCGTCGCTGGAATACCTGATCCGGCTGCGGGACGAGTTCCTGCCGGCGACCCTGCTCGACGCCCTGAAGGGGCGCGGCACCCCCCCCATCGACGCCGCCGAGTACCGTTCGCTGCGCGGCTTGAAGAAACGAAAGGAAGAGTGAGGTCTCCCGCATGGCGCTTCGCCGCCCTGGCTACACTGGGCATCGGTGTGCAGGCATGCGGCCCCGCGCGACCGGCCAATGCCGCTCCGGGAACGGCGCCGCCGGCGCCGCCGGCGGAGATCGACGTCAGCCTCTTTCTCATCGGGGATGCAGGCGCGCCGGCCGCGCCGCCCGACTCGGAGCCGGTGCTCATGGCGCTGCGCGTCGCGGCGTCCGCCGCGCCGCACCCGGTCATCGTGTTCCTGGGCGACAACGTCTATCCGGACGGCATGCCCGACTCGGCGGCCCCGAAGCGACGCGCGGCCGAGCGCGTGCTCACCCAGCAGCTGCGCGTTCTCCAGGCGAGCGGCGCCGGTGGCTTCTTCGTCCCCGGCAACCACGACTGGGATGGCATGCACCCGGGCGGCTGGGATGCGATCCGCCGTCAGGAGCGCTTCATCGCCGCTGCGGGAGGCGGCGCCGTGCTCCTGCCGGCGGGCGGCTGCCCCGGGCCGGCCGTCGTGGACCTGGGAGACGTCGTGCGGCTCGTGGCGCTCGACAGTCAGTGGTGGCTGCAGGACGGACCGAAGCCCGGCCCCACGTCGTCGTGCCCCGCCGCCACTGAGGGCGCGGTGATCGATTCGTTGCGCGCGGCACTGCGCGCCGCCGGCAAGCGTGTCGTAGTCGTGGCAGCCCATCATCCGCCCGCGAGTGGCGGGGTGCACGGCGGGCACTTCGGTTGGCAGGACCACATCTTTCCGTTGCGAAACATCAAGTCGTGGCTGTGGATTCCCCTTCCCGTCATCGGGTCGGTGTATCCGGTCGCGCGCGCCGAGGGAATATCCAGCCAGGATATCCCCAGCCGCGCGTACACCCGTATGCGGGTTGCATTCGACAGTGCGTTCGCGGGCGCCCCGGCTCCGCCGCTCATCTACGCGGCGGGCCACGAGCACACGCTGCAGGTGATAGCGGGTACGAGCACGCGTTACGTGCTCGTGAGCGGCACCGGCACATTCGGTCACATCGAGCGCGTCACGGCGCTCGACAGCACTCGGTTCGCGCGCAGCGCCAGCGGATTCATGCGCGTCGAGTTCTTGCGCGACGGCCGCGCCCGGCTGGGCGTGATGATCATCGATCGCGCCGGGAGCGCGACGGAGGAGTTCGGATTATGGCTCAATTGAGCAGGGCGCGCCTGTGGCTTATCGGCCTGGCGGCGGTGCTCACGCCGGTGGCCCTCGCCGGGCAGGCGACGCCGCCGCCCCGTCCACCGACCAAGCAAACTGTGGTCGCGGGAGACCACTATGGTGCGGGGTGGCTGCATCGCCTACTCCTGGGTTCGCATTACCGGGACCTGTGGGCGACGCCCCTCGAGGTCGAGGTGCTGGACTTGTCGCGGTTCGCCGGCGGGCTCACGCCCACCGGCTGTGGCGGCCGTCGCCAAACGAAAGTGCTGCGCATGCTGGGAAAAGACGGACGGCAGTACGTGTTCCGCTCAGTGGACAAGGATCCCACGCTGGCGCTGCCGCCCGAGCTGCGCGCGACCTTCGCCAAGGCCCTGGTCCAGGACCAGATCAGCTCGGCGCATCCCGGTGCACCCCTCGTGGTTGCCCCGCTGCTCGATGCAGCGGGCGTCATGCACGTGGAACCGCGGATCGCGCTCCTGCCCGACGACGCGCGCCTCAAGGGGTTCGACTGCGTGCCCCCTGGCTTCAGGCTCGGCATGATCGAGGAGCGCCCCACGGAGCCGCCGGACAACGATGTGGGGTTCGCCGGCGCGGTCGAGCTCGCCGGGACGAAGAAGCTGTTCGAGCATCTCGAGCACAGCTCCCGACACCGGGTGGACTCACGCGCCTTCCTAGCAGCCCGACTGATGGATGTTTTCATCGGCGACTGGGACCGGCATCAGGACCAATGGCGCTGGGCGCGGTTCGATTCCGGCGACGTGCATTGGTGGCGGCCCATCCCACGTGACCGCGATCAGGCGTTCGCGCGCCTCGACGGCCTGCTCGTCTGGCTCAGCGGGTACTACTGGCCCGAGGTCATCGGCTTCGGCGACGACTACCCGAGCATCTGGCGCCTTACCTTAACCGGGGAGGTCCCCGACCGGCGGCTCCTCGTCGATCTCGAAAAGCCGGTGTGGGACTCGGTCGCGCGGACGCTCCAGGCCCGGCTCACCGACTCCGTGATCGAAGCCGCCGTGCGGCGGCTGCCCCCGGAGTACTTCCGCAAGAGCGGGGCCGCCCTCACGCGGGCGCTGGAGCGGCGGCGGAATCACCTGCCCCAGGTCAGCGATCGCTACTACGCTCTCGTCGCTGGCGTGGTGGACATCCACGCCACGGATGAGCGCGACGTGGGAGTCATTGAGCGTCTCGAGGGCAGTCGGGTCTCGGTGCGGCTGTCGGCCGACGGCGCGGCCGTGCCGTACTACCGCCGCACGTTCGACGGCCGGGAGACCCAGGAGATCCGCATCTACCTGCAGGGCGGGGATGATCGGCTCATCGTGCGCGGCGCCGCGGGATCGAGCGGCGGTCCGCTGCTGCGCGTGATCGGAGGCGATGGAGATGACGAGCTGACCGATTCCTCGCGGGCCGGGAGAACCAAGTTCTATGACGACCGCGGGAACAACCACTTCGTGACGGGACCGGGGACGTCCGTGGATCGCCACCACTACGAGGAGCCACCGCGCGACTCGTCCCTCGGCCGGCCGCGCGATTGGGGATCACGCTGGTTGCCGCTGACGTGGCTCAACTATTCATCGGACTACGGCCTGTTCGTGGGAGCGGGCGCGGACGGCACCGGGTATGACTTCCGGCGGCTGCCGTACAACTCCCATTTGAGACTGCGCGGGGGGTACGCGACCGCGGCCCAGACCTACCGCGCCGAGTTCACGGGTGAGTTCCGCGGCATCGTGCCTCCCGTCATCGTGAGGCTCCACATGCGCGCGTCGGGGATCGATGTGCTTCGGTTCTATGACTTCGGCAATGAGACCCCCGACACGGGCTCAACCGATTTCCACAAGGTGAAGCAGCAGCAGTACCTCGTTGCGCCGGCCTTGGAGTTCTCGTTGTCGAACGCCGCGAGCTTCTCGCTCGGCCCCGTGTTCAAGTTCTCCCATACCAGCCTCGAGGGTGGCACGCTGATCAACGCCAGGCGCCCCTACGGCGTCGAAGATCTGGGGCAGGTCGGTGCCGCAGCGGACTTTCAGGTCGACACGAGAGACCACCCTCCGGCCGCGCGCCGTGGCATCACCTTCCGGTTCGGCGGGACTTACTACCCCAAGGCGCTGGACGTCACGTCGCCGTTCGGTGAGGGTCACGCCGAGGCGAGCTCGTACCTCACGGCACGCGTACCGTTCAGGCCCACGCTGGCGCTGCGCGTCGCGGGTAGGAAGGTCTGGGGGACCTATCCCTTCTATGAAGCGGCCTTTGTCGGCGGGGACTCGACGGTGCGCGGCTTCGTAGAGCATCGCTTCGTAGGTGACGCGGCGGTCTTCGGAAACCTCGAGCTGCGGCTGTCCATCGCCAAGCTCTTCATCCTGGTCCCGACCCAGCTGGGGGTGTTCGGACTCGGGGACGCCGGACGCGTGTACGTCTCGGGCCAGACGTCGGACCGCTGGCACGCCGCCGCCGGGGGCGGCGTCTGGCTGTCGTTCCTGAGTCCCGCCAACACCGTGTCGGTGGCCGCGGCGCATAGCGTCGAGGGTACGCGCTGGTACGTGAAGGCCGGGCTCGCGTTTTAGGGATGACGCCCGAGTGGAAGGCGGAGGTCCCAACCCTGGACCTCCTGAATCGCATGGTGACGGACCCGCTTCCGCTGGGCCTCAGCGCCGGCCCGGTGGAGCCGTTCTTCCAGCGGGACATGTACTTCGACTCCGCCGACTGGACGCTGCGTCGGCGCGGCGTGAGCTGCCGGTTCCGTATCCGCGTCGACGACCGGCGCATCCTCACGCTGCGCACCATCGGCCGGTGGGAGGGCGGCGTCCCCCTCGTCCTGCCGCAAACATTCGAGGCCGACGTCCCTGAGCTCGAAGGCGCCCAGGCGCTCGCGGGCACGTCCGATCCGGCGCGACGGCTGCGCTCCCTCATCGACCCCGCCCTGCTGTTGCCCCGCATCCAGTTCGAAACTGAGCGACGCGTGCGGCGCACCAAAACCCGTTGGTTCTCGCGGGGGCGCTACGATGTCGTGTACGACGTCGTGACCGTGCGCAGCCATCAGATGGCGGTGGCCTTCGAGGAGCTGAAGCTCCAGGAGCGCGCGCGGGGCCGGCCGGGCCTCGAGCGCCTGGCGCGGGCGTTTCAGGAGCGGTACGGCCTGCGCCCCTCGCTGGTGGGCAAAGTGGACCGGGCCGCCAAGCTGTTACGCGATCTCGAAAGCGGCGCCCTGGCGCAGGTCGCGCGCGGCGGTCACGAGGTGGCCGTCGTCGCCGTCGAGGGGAGATCCGTCGCCATGCTCACGGAATCGAGCTCCCTCACGTTGCCGGTGCGAGGCGGCACCGGGGAGGAAGCCTGCCGCGAGATCCTGCGCGCCTTCTTCGGGAGCGCAGACGGGCTGGTACGCTTCCTCGGCATGGCGCCCGGAGGGGTGGCCGGGACGAGACCCGTGCTCGAGGTGTGGTTGGCGCGGCGCGTCGCCAGCGGCGCGGGTGCGGGTGCCAGCGGGCGCGTGCAGTGGCTGCCGCTCGAGGAGCTGCTCGCGGCGGCTGGGTCGCTGGCGTTGCGCGACCCGCGGACCCTCGCCGCGCTCACGGTCGCGGCGCGGTCGGACGTGCTCGCCGATTGGACGCGCCCCAGCGAGGTGAAACCGGCGGCACCGCGCCAGATAGGCGAGCGCCGGGTGCGACTGTCCGAGTATGCGCTGCGCTCCCCCATTGCCGACCTCGACCGGCCAGAGGCCGATCACTTCCTGAACGGCGATCTCAGCCTGATCGAGTTCAACGCCCGGGTCCTGGAGCTGGCGGAGGACACGAGCGTCCCGCTGCTCGCCCGGATCCGGTTTCTGGCCATCCTGAGCGCGAATCTGGACGAGTTCTTCATGGTGCGGGTCGGCGCCCTGAAGCGAGCGGAGGCCAAAGGCGGGCGGGCGGCCGTGGGTGCGGGCGGTCTCGGCGCGGACGAGCAGCTCAACGCCATCGGGATTCGGGTGCGGGCCCTGCTCGAGCGGCAGGGCCGCTGTTTCACCGACGTCTGCCTGCCGGCGCTCGCCGCGCACGGCGTCCGGATGTTGCGCTGGGCGGACCTGACGGCGCCGCAACAGGAGTCGCTGCGCCGCTACTTCACGGACGAAGCGTTTCCCCTTATCACGCCGCAGGCCATGACGCGCGCGCCGGGGCACCCCTTCCCGGTTATTCCCACCTTGCGACTGTCCCTCGCCGTCGTGATACGAGATGCGCCCGGCGGACCGATGCACTTCGCCTACCTGAAGGTGCCAGAGGCGCTGCCGCGCTTTGTGAAGCTCGCCGACGGGAGCGAGTTCGTCCCAGTGGAGGATGTGATCCGCGCGAACTTGGGCCAGGTGTACCCGGGGCGATTGGTCGAGGAGGCGTACGCGTTTCGCGTGACACGCGGCGCCGACTTGGAGCTCGACGAGCATCACGCGGTGAGCCTGCTGCAGGTGATCGAGGAGGAAACGAAACGGCGCCCCTACGGCGCCGCGGTGCGGGTGGAGATCGCGGATGAAATGCCGGAGGCGGTCCGGGAGCTGCTGCTGCGCGAGCTGCAGTTCGAGGAAGTGGCCGCGAGCATCCCCCCGGGTGTCGGAGACTTGTATGCGGCGCACGGTCTCCTCGATCTCGGAGGGCTGCGCGAGCTGACGCGCCTCCCGCTTCCCGAGCTGGACTACCCGCCCCACCGCGGCGGCGCGCCGATCGAGGAGGGTCGATCGATCTTCGCGATCCTCGCGGAGCGGGACATCCTGGTCCACCACCCCTACGACGCGTTCGAGGCCACGGTACAGCGCCTCGTGGTCGAAGCCGCGGACGACCCGGATGTGGTAGCGATCAAGCTGACGCTGTACCGCGCGGGCGGCCGCTCGGAGATCGTCGACGCACTGGTGCGCGCCGCCGGCCGCGGCAAGGAAGTATTCGTCTTTGTCGAGCTGAAGGCCCGGTTCGACGAAGAGCGCAACATCGAGTGGGCCAAGAAGCTCGAGCAGGGGGGCATCCGCGTGGTGTACGGCCTGGTTGAGCTCAAGACGCACGCCAAGACGGCGCTGATCGTGCGCCGCGAGCGCGACGCGATCCGGCGCTACGTGCACATCGGCACCGGGAACTACAATGCCGCGACGGCGGCGCTCTATACCGATGTGGGGCTCTTGTCGGCCGACGCCGCGCTCGGCGCCGACCTGCACGACCTGTTCAACGAGCTCTCGGGATCGTCGCGGCCGCCCCAGACGGCTTTCCGGCGCATCCTCGTCTCACCCACCTACCTGGCGACTCGCCTGGTCGAGCTGATCGAGCGGGAGGCCGCGCACGCTGGGGCGGGCCGCGAGGCACGGATCCGCGTCAAACTCAACGGGCTCACCGATCCGGAGATCATCACGGCGCTGTACCGCGCATCGCAGGCGGGCGTCGACGTCGCGCTCGTGGTGCGGGGCGTCTGCACGCTTCGCCCCGGCGTGGTGGGTCTGTCGGAGCGCATCCGCGTCGTCAGCGTCCTGGGCCGGTTTCTCGAGCACGCGCGTATCTACCATTTCGCCAACGCGCCGGACGCCGAGTACTACATCGGCTCCGCCGATTGGCGCGTGCGAAACCTCCGGCAGCGGGTGGAGGTCGTAACGCCCGTGGGCGACGCGGCGGCGTGCGCGCGGCTGGACGCCATTCTCACGGCCGAGCTCGACGACCCGACCGCCTGGGACCTCGATGCCGACGGCGTCTATCACCGCCGCGCGCGGGAGCCAGGCGGGGATCAGCGCGGCTCCCAGGAGCGCCTGCTCGGCCTGGCCGGTGCCACACCCTGACCCCGCTGCTGCCCTGGTCGCGGTCGGACTCGTCTGCCTCGCGGCCGGCGCGCCACTCGACGCGCAGGCATGCCGGGAGCCTCACTACCGCTGGACACAGAAGACGGACAGCGCGCTCGCCGCCGTCGCGCCGGTCGTGACTTCCGTCTCGGCCATCCTTTCCGACTGGGCTCCCCCCAACCTGGGAGCCCGGGATCGCTGCGCTCACCGATCGGAGCGCGAGCTTCTTACCTACAGCGTCACCGCATGGGTGCGGCGGGTCGACAAGTTCAAAGACGACGAGGACTGGCACATCGAGCTGACCGAGCGGGTCGACAGTCCCGCCGATTCGTGCATCGTAGTCGAAATCCCGGCACCGAAATACAGCCCGCGCTACGCCCGGGCCCGAGCGGCGCTGGACTCGGTGATCGGCAACCGGAAGGTCCGGAGGGGCGGCGTCCTGGCCCGGCCGGCTCGGGCGCGGATCACGGGCGCCGCCTTCTTCGACGGGCAGCATCGTCGCGGCGGGCGGCATAGCGACCGGATCGATGGCGGTCACGGGCGGTGCAACTCATCGGTGCGGGCGCTGTGGGAGCTTCATCCCGTGTACGGTGTCGCATCTCCCTGAGCCCGCTCCACACGATTCCGTCCCCCCTGTTTGGCCATATACAGCGCCGCGTCCGCGGCGCCTCGCAGGTTCGCGACATCGCGCACCGTATCGGGGTAGGCGGCCACGCCGCACGAGATCGTCAGGCCGTACGCCTCCCCGCTCCAGCGCCACGTCGTGGACTCGACCGTCGCCCGGATCCGCTCGGCGACCTCGAGTCCCGAGACCATGGGCGTGTGGGGCATCCAGACGGCGAACTCCTCGCCGCCGATCCGCGCCACGAGGTCCTTGTCGCGCACCGCCGCTTCGAGAATGCGCGCCACGTGGCGTAATGCCGCGTCGCCCGCCGCGTGCCCCAGCGTGTCGTTCAGCTTCTTGAAGTGGTCGACGTCCGCATAGATCAACGTCGCGATCGGAGGCGCCTTGCTGCCGTGCTGCGTCAGCGCGCGCTCGAGCTCGCGGCGGTTGCGGAGACCGGTGAGCGGGTCGCTGACCGCCCGCTGCTCCGCTTCGAACACGGCGCGCGCGGCGGGAAGGCGGGACCCGAGCTCCGCGATGAGGCGCTGCAGCTGATCGGCGACGGGCGTACCGGGCGGGAGCTGGGGGCCCATCACCACCAGGGCACCGATCACGAAGTGGCCGTCGAACAGCGGATAGGCGGTGCCCGCGCGATCCTGCCGCCGGCGGTCGGGGAGCGCCTCGCCGAAGATGTCCTCCGCGCCGCGCGACACCACCGGCACCGCCGACGTCACGGCGCGCACCACCGGCGCGGTGGACGGGAGGAGCAGCGCCTGGAGCCGGCTGTCCGCGCCCGTCGACACCGCCACGACGCGCAGCGCGCCGGTCGCGGGTCCGATGCCCTGCAGCACGATCACCGCCCCCCGCTGGGTGAACTGCTGGGCCAGCAGCACTCCGGCCTTGGCGATGCCTTCGAGCGTCTGCGCGCCGCCCGCGATCGCGGCGAGCTGCTTGGATACCAGCTGGGCGGGATGCTCGGCGGACTCGTGCGAACGGGCGAGCCGCATCCCTGCGACGATGCGCCGCAGCTCCTCGGTGACCGCGGCCGCTTTCTCGGGCAACGCGTCCGGCGGTGGCAACAGGAGCCCGGCCCCGAACGGGAAGTCGCCCACGGCGATGTAGCTGCCGGCTGGATCGCGGGCGATGTGGGCCCGGCCGTCCACCGAGGCGAGCTGCACGAGGGCGGCGCCGCGTTGGCGCGCCGGGCCGTCCACCTCGTCGCGGCCGAGCACCTCGACCTCGCTGTCGTCGAGCCCTACGGCCCAGCCCGCCCGGGCCCCATGGGCCCGTCGCAACAAGTCCAGCGTGTGGTGGAAGTCGGAGGGTTTGGTGAGCGGCTCGTCCGCGAGCCACACCCGCACCAGCGGCCCCAGCGCCAACCCGGTGGCCGCGACGAACCCTCCCAGTGCCGCGACCAGTGCCCAGCCGTTCGCGCTCAGGACGGCCGGGATCACGGCGGCGAGACCGAGCACGGCGAGGCCGCGCCCGACCCAGACGCCAGCCCGCGGGCCCTTCACGAGTGATTGATGCGGCTCGCGGCGGCGGCGGCGCCGAACCCGTTGTCGATGTTGACCACGGTGACGCCCGCCGCGCAGGAGTTGAGCATGCCGAGCAGCGCGGCGACGCCGCCGAACGAGGCTCCGTAGCCGACGCTCGTGGGTACGGCGATCACCGGCACCGACACCAGACCGCCGACCACGCTCGGCAGGGCGCCTTCCATGCCGGCGACCACGACGATTACCGCGGCGCTGCGCAGCAGATCGGTTTGTGTGAGAATGCGGTGGATGCCGGCGACCCCGACGTCGGTCAGCCGCGCGACGCGATTGCGGAACGCCCGCGCGGTCACGGCGGCCTCTTCTGCCACCGGCAGGTCGCTCGTCCCCGCGGTCACGATGAGAATCGTGCCCCGCCCCGTCGGCTCGGGCTCAGGCGTGGGGGGCAGATAGACCGTGCGCCCCAGCTCGTTCACCTCGGCACCGGAGAAGCGGGCGGCAAGCGCCACGCGATGAGCGCCATCGGCCCGCGTGGCAAGGAAGCTTCCGGCCGCCGCTTCGAGCCGCTCCGCGATCGCCACCGCCTGCTCCGGCGTCTTGCCCTGACACAAGATCACCTCCTGATGCCCCTGGGTCGCGGGCCGGAGGTGATCGATTGAGGCGAATGGGAGGCGCTCGATGAAGCGCCCCAGGTCCTCGAGGTTCACGCCGCCTGCTCCACCGCGCTCCCGCCGAGATAGGCCGCGAAGATGGCTTCCGCCTGCTGCATCGACTCGATCTGGAAGAGCCGCTCGCGCAAGCCGGCCGCGCCGGCCACGCCCTTAGTGTACCAGCCGAAGTGTTTGCGGAACTCGAGCGCCGTCTTGCGGGTGTCGCCCTGCAGCCGCAGCGCGAGGCGCGCGTGCTCGAGGGCCGTCGCGAACCGCTCGTCGGGGCTCGGGGCCGGTCGCGCCGGCCGGCCGGCCAGCAGGTCCTGCGCCTGCGTGAAGATCCAGGGATTGCCGAACGAGCCGCGCGCGATCATGACCCCGGCGCAGTTGGTGTGGGCGCGCATGGCCACCACGTCTTCCGCGGTGGTGATGTCGCCGTTCCCGATGACCGGAATGTCGAGCGCCTCGACCACCGCTGCGATCTCGTCCCAGTTCGCTAGACCCGAGAACATCTGGGTGCGGGTGCGGGCGTGCAGGGTGAGCGCCTGGGCGCCGGCGTCGCGGCACCGCCGGGCGATAGTGACGGGATCGCGCTGGGGGTCGTCCCAGCCGCTCCGGATCTTCACGCTGACGGGAAGATGCGTTGCACTTCGCACCGCCCGGATGATGCGGTCGACCAGATCGAGGTCCTTCAGGCAGCCCGATCCGCCGTTGTTCTTGACCACCTTCTTCACCGGGCAGCCGAAGTTGATGTCGATGAAGTCGGGCTTTCCGGCCTCGGTGACCATCTCGGCGGCGCGCGCCATTACCGTGGCGTCCGCGCCATACAGCTGAATCCCGATGGGGCGCTCTGCTTCCTCGAACCGCATGTCGTCGAACAGGTGCTCGAGGCCACGGGCCACGCCCACCGCCGAGATGAATTCCGATACGACGACGTCCGCCCCGAACCGCCGGCACAGCAGGCGGAAGGGGGACTCGGACACCCCCGACATGGGGGCGAGGAACAGGGGGAAGTCGTGCCCCGTCTGGTACGGGAAGTGCATGAGACACAACGTAATGACGCGTTGCGCGAGGAGCAACCAGCCATTAGGTTTCGCCGCCGTTTCGACCGGAGGGACTAGGACGTGCGCCTGCGTGAGTTCTTTGCGGAAGACGCGATCGACCTGCAGCTGCAAAGCACCGCTAAAGACGATGTCTTGAAGGAGCTCGTGGGCCTGCTCAAGCTGGACGACAAGTCCGAGCAGACCCTGGTGAAGATGTTGAAGCGCCGGGAGACGCTCGGGTCGACCGGCATCGGCCAGAACATCGCGATTCCACACTGTCGTGCGCTGGCGGTGAACCGGTTGCGCGTCGCGTTCGGCCGAAAGCTCGATGGCATCGACTTCAATGCGATCGATGGCAAGCCGGTCCACTATTTCTTCCTGATCGTCGCCCCCCCGCTGGAGGTGTCCAACCAGTACCTGCCGGTGCTCGGCAAGATCGCGCAGTTCGCCAAGGAGCCGGATGTGCCGGGGAAGCTTTCTGTAGTCGCTAGTCCGAAGGAATTTCTGAAGCTATTGGAAGACAAGAACATCTAGAAGGCGTTACCGGGAAAGGCGTTTCCGGTTGCCGGAGAAGCGTTGCCGGAGACTGCGCAGCGAAATGGGCTAGCCCTGCACGAAAAGGGCGACGTTCTATTCGCTTTCCCTGCCCAGATTCGCAAGTGTGGGCGACTTCAGAAAGCTCGTCGCATGGCAAGAAGCGAAGCGGCTCGCGGTCTTGTCGCGTGACGCCGTCTCAACCCTCCTCGTGATGAGGCGTTCGCACTCGGAGCGCAATGGCGGCGCGCTGCCTACAGCGTCTCTCTGAACATCGCTGAGGGAGCGAGTCAGTCCAGCTCGCGGCAGTTCCGACGGTACCTTGAGATTGCGAAGGGTTCGCTAGATGAGCTCCAAGGGGTCTTGGAGCTTGCGGAGGCTCTGGGCTATCTCTCCGGCAGCAGATTGTGTGCCCTTTGTCTGACTCGTACCCACTGTGCCAGATTGGTCACGGCGCTCTCGCGAAGGATTATCGCTCCATCCGGCAACGCCTCTCCCGGCAACAGGTAACGCCTCATTCCCATTCTATAGTCGCCGGCGGCTTGGAGCTCACATCGTACACCACCCGATTCACCCCCTTCACTTCATTAATGATGCGACTGGAGATGCGCCCGAGCACGTCCGGCGCGAATGCGTACCAGTCCGCCGTCATCCCGTCCCGGCTCGTCACCGCCCGCAACGCGACTACGTGATCATATGTCCGGAAGTCTCCCATTACCCCCACTGACTTGATCGGAAGCAGCACCGCGAACGCCTGCCAGATCTCGTCGTACAGCCCCGCGGCACGAATTTCCTCGATGTAGATCGCGTCCACGCGCCGCAGCAGATCGAGGCGTTCCGCGGTCACCGGCCCCAGCACCCGGATCGCGAGCCCCGGCCCTGGGAACGGATGCCGGCCCACGATCTCTTCGGGCAGGCCGAGCTCCCGGCCCACCTGGCGCTCGATCAGCTTCCAGGGGAGATTGGGGCGCAGCCCGCCCACGTTGTGATGCGTCTTGATGGTGACCGAGGGGCCGCCGAATGGCGAGGCGGACTCGATCACATCGGGATATAACGTTCCCTGCACCAGGAAGCCGACGTCCCCCGGGACGTGCTCGGCCGCCTGCTCGAACACATCGATGAACGTGTGCCCGATGCGACGCCGTTTTTCTTCCGGATCCTCGATGTCCACCAGTGCGCGAAGGAACAGGGCGCCCGCATCCACGACCCGCAAATCGATCCCGAGATGCGCCCGGAACGTCTGCTCCACTTGCTCCCGTTCGCCCAAACGCAGCAGTCCGTGATCCACGAAAATGCACGTCAGTCGGTCGCCGATGGCGCGGTGCACCAGCGTGGCAGCTACCGCCGAATCCACGCCGCCCGAGAGGCCGCAGATCGCCCGCTTCGTGGAACCGACCAGCCCCTGGATTCGCCGTACGTCCTGCTCGATGAAGTGACCCGGCGTCCAATCGGGCACGCAGCCGGCGATCTCGAACAGGAAATTGTGCAGCATCTCCCCACCCCGCGGCGTGTGCGCGACCTCGGGGTGGAACAGCACGCCAAAGATCGGCCGGGACTCGTGCTGGAACCCGGCGACCGGCGCGTTCGGGCTGGAAGCCGTCACGCGAAAGCGGGGCGGTGGCTGCTCGATCCGGTCGCCGTGACTGGCCCACACGGTGACACATCCCTGGGGCTCGAATCCGGCGAACAGGCCGGTCGCGTCCCGCACCGTGATGTCAGCGCGGCCGTACTCGCGCTGGGCGGAGGGCGTCACCTTGCCGCCGGCCAGGTGGGCCACGAGCTGCATGCCGTAGCAAATGGCGAGGATGGGTGTGCCGAGCTCGAGCAGCTTCGGATCGGCGGTAGGGGCACCCGGGTCGAACACCGAATTGGGGCCGCCGGAAAGAATGATGGCCTTGGGATCGAACTGCTTGATGAACCTCAGGTCGGTGCCGCGTGCGGCGGGGTGGATCTCGCAGTAGACGTGCGCCTCCCGCACCCGGCGCGCGATGAGCTGGGTGAACTGCGAGCCGTAGTCGAGGATCAGCACGCGGTTCACGTCCCACCTGCCCGGTACCAGGTCGTGGGCTCGAGCACTTCCCCGCGCAGTAGATCGTCGAGCGACTCGCGCTGGCGCGCGATAAAGTAGCGATCGCCCTCGACCAGAACCTCAGGCGGCCGGGGCCGCTGGTTGTAGGTCGAGCTCATCACGAAGCCGTATGCGCCCGTGCCGAGCACCGCCAGGTACTCGCCGGGCTCGACCGCGGGCAGCTTGCGGTCCAGCGCCAGGAAATCTCCTGACTCACAGATGGGCCCCACCACGTTGACCAGCTCCTCGGAGCGGCTGCCGTCTTTGAGTGGGACGATCTCGTGATGCGCGTTGTAGTGGCTGGGTCGCACGAAATCCGTCATCCCCGCGTCCACCACGACGAAATCCTTGCCACCGGCATGCTTGCGGTACAGCACTTTGGTCACGAGGACGCCCGCGTTGGCTACCAGGTAGCGGCCCGGCTCGCACAGCAAGGCGAGTCCGGCCTGCTTGATCGGGGGTGCCACCGCGTCGGCGAAGTCTCGTGGACTCGGGGCCTTCTCGTTGTGGTAACGGACGCCCAGCCCGCCGCCCACATCCAGCGCCTCGATGGTGCCGATCCCCGAGGCGCGCAGCGCCGTCACCAGCTCGAGCAGTTTGATCGTGCCGCGGTGATACGGCTCGACGTCGGTGATCTGCGAGCCGAGATGCATCGCGAGCCCGCGCAGCGTGAACAGCGGCTCGGCCGTCACGCGCTGGGCCACGCTCACGACCTCGTCGTAGGGAACACCGAACTTGGCGGTTTTCTCGCCCGTCTTCGTGTAGGGGTGGGTCTCGGTCGCGACGTCCGGGTTGACGCGGATGCCGAGGCTCGCGCGCTTCCTCAGCTTGCGGGCGACCGCGATCACCGCGTCCAGCTCGGCGGGGGACTCGACGTTCAGGAATCCCACGCCGGCGCGGATCGCTTCCTCGAGTTCCGGGGCGGTTTTTCCCACCCCGGAGAACACGATCGAGCTTGCCTCGAACCCCGCCGCCAGGGCGCGCCGTAGCTCGCCGACGGAGACGATGTCGGCGCCCGCGCCGAGCCCCTTGAGCACCTTGAGGACGCCGATGTTGCCGTTGGCCTTCACTGAATAACAGATGCGGTGCGGCACGTCCTTCAGGGCGTCCTGCAGCGCGTGGTACTGGGCGCGGATCAGGTTGCCGCTGTAGACGTAGGTGGGAGTACCGACCCGCTCCGCGATGGAGCGCAGCAGCGCCGGATCGAACCCTAGTACGCCTGCGCCCACACCGCCTCGGCGACGCTGGGCTTCCCGCACCACATGCAGGTCTTGGGCGCCACAGGCGAGCGAAATTCGGGATCGGGCAGCACGCGCACCGTCGCCCCCGTCTGCTGCTTGATTTCGGCCTCGCACTCATGCGAGCCGCAGAAGCCGCCGTACGCGAATCCGCCCACGCCCTTCATGAACTCGATGAACTGCTGCTTGGTAACGCCGCGGATCGAGTGGGCCTCGCGTCGATCCTTGGCCGTTTGAAACAAGTTGGCCTGAATCTCATCGAGAGTCCTCCGGACCATGTCGCCGATCCCATCCAGCTTGGCCGGCGTCTTGCCGCCGGTGCGGCGCGCCGTCATCACCTGCCCCGCGGCGACGTCGCGCGGCCCAATCTCGAGCCGCAACGGCACCCCCTTGGCCTCCCACTCGAAATACTTGGCACCGGGCTTGAGGCTGTCGCGGGCGTCCAGCTCGACGCGAATCCCGGCCTTCACCAGCTCCGCCTTCACCTTGTCCCCAACCCCTAGCACCTGACCCCTTTCTTCCTCCGACTTCCAGATGGGAACGATGACCACCTGCAGCGGCGCGAGCTTGGGTGGGCAAACCAATCCGTTGTCGTCCGAGTGTGTCATCACCAGCCCGCCGATCATGCGCGTCGACACGCCCCACGACGTGTTCCACACGTGCTCGAGGCCGCCGGCCGCCGTCTGGTATTGCACGTTGAAGGCCTTCGCGAAGTTCTGGCCGAGGTTGTGCGACGTCCCGGCCTGGAGCGCCTTGTTGTCCTGCATCAGCGCTTCGAGGGCGTACGTGCGCAGGGCCCCCGCGAACTTCTCGCTCTCGGTCTTGCGTCCGGTGATCACCGGCATCGCCATCCAGTTTTCCTGAAACGTGCGGTACACGCCGAGCATCTGCCGCGCCTCCGCTTCGGCCTCGGCTTCGGTAGCGTGCGCCGTGTGCCCCTCTTGCCACAGGAACTCCGTGGTGCGGAGGAACAGCCGGGTGCGGAACTCCCAGCGTACGATATTGCACCACTGATTCATCAGCAGCGGCAGGTCGCGATAGCTCTGGATCCACTTGGCGAACATCGCGTAGATGATCGTCTCGGAGGTGGGCCGCACGACGAGCGGCTCCTCGAGCACCGACTCGGGATCGGGCATGACGGCCAGCGCGCCGGCCTTACCGGTGGCCTTGAGCCGGGTGTGCGTCACCAGCGCGACTTCCTTCGCGAAACCCTCGACGTGCTCGGCTTCCTTCGCGAGAAAGCTCATCGGGATGAACAGCGGGAAGTAGGCGTTCTGGTGACCCGTCGCCTTGAACATGTCGTCCAACGCACCCTGCATCAGCTCCCAGATACGGTAACCATGGGGCCGGATGACCATGCAGCCGCGCACCGGCGAGTAGTCCGCCAGCTCGGCCTGCATGATGACGTCGTTGTACCACTCGCTGAAATCCTTGGCGCGTGGCGTGATCCTCTGCGCCTGGGCCATTAGTCGAAAGATCCTTGGAGCAGCTGCGCGATGGGCACGCGCTGTTCCTTACCGGCCTTCAAGTCCCGCACGACCACCTCGCCGGCCGCCCGCTCGTCGGGCCCGACGATGACCGCCCGCGGTGCTCCCCGCGCCGCGGCGAGCTCCAGCTGTTTGCGGATGGCGGCGGGCCGGAGGCCGTATTCCACGGCGACACCCCGGTCTCGCAGCTGGTGCGCCAGCTTCAGCAAAGGCGCCACGTCTTCGCCGCTCACCGCTATCAAAAAGGCGTCGAGCTTCGTCGACGCCTGGTCGGCCGGGCCGCGCTCTTTCAAAAGTTCTCCGAGGACGACGTCCCCCATGCCGAACCCGAGGGCGGGAAGATCGACCCCGCCCAGCGCCTTCAACAGGCCGTCATAGCGGCCGCCGCCGCAGATCGCCCGCAGCGATTTCCCCGTGTCGAACAGCTCGAACACGATCCCCGTGTAGTAGGCGAGCCCCCGGACGATCGTGAGATCTACCGCGATGAACTCGCCGAGGCCCATGGCCTCCAGGGCGCCCACGGCTTGGCGCAGCGGCTCACCCGCCTCCTCTCCGCCTTCGACCTTGGCGAGAGCTGCGGTCACGGTCTCGATGCTCCGCAGATTCGCTACTTCGAAGACGATGCTCGCTTCCCGCCTCGCGATTCCCACCTTCGCCAGGATCTCCGCGAGAGCTTCCTGAGGCACCCGCTCGTTTTTGTCGATCACCTCGAAGGCTGTCGGCAGCTGAGCCTCAGTAAGGCCCCTGCCGAGCAGCAGTGTTCTGAGTACCCGGCGGTCCGAGACCCGCGCTTGGACGTCCGCCGGCCCGAACCCGAACGCCCGCATGATGTCGATCGCCGCCGCGATGAGCTCGGCGTCGGCGAGCGGGCTCGCCTCGCCGAGCATGTCCATATTGAGCTGAAAGTGCTCCCGCAGCCGTCCGCGCTGCTGTCGCTCGTAGCGAAACAGCTGGGGGATCGAGAACCAGCGAATCGGCTTTTTGAGCGCTTGGGCGTGCGCTCCCACCATGCGGGCGAGGGTGGGCGTCATCTCGGGACGCAGCGCGACCTTACGCCCGCCCTTGTCCTCGAACGCGTACAGCTGCTGCACGATCTCCGCACCGCTCTTGTCCGTATACAGCTCCAGCGGCTCGAGCGGGGGGCCATCGTACTCCTGAAAGCCGTAACGCCGCGCGACCTCGCGCCAGGTAGCGAAGATGTGATTCTTGAGAGCCAGTTCGTCGGGGTAAAAGTCTCGGAAGCCTGGTAGGGCTTGTCCTTGCATCGCAACAATTTAGCCGACCGGCGCAAACCCGGGCAAGCGGGCGAGCGCGTCGCCGACGGTGTGAAACGATCCCGTGACGATCACCGTCGCGGCGTCGTCCTGCGCCCGTTCCAGTGCGCGCTCGAACTGCGGCTCGAACTCGTGCGCCACCGCGAGACGCCCGAGCTCGCGCTCCAGCCGGCCGAGGTCCCAGCGGCGCCGCTCGGGCGCGGTTTCGGGAACGGTGAACACGAAGCCGTCCACTTGCGACGCAAGGCAGTCGATCATCCCGAGGTAGTCCTTGTCGCCCAGCACGCCCACCAGGGCGCGCCGCGGGTGCGGCGGATCGCACTCTCGCAGCGTGTCGGCCAGGACGCGTGCCCCGTCGGGGTTGTGCGCCACATCGAAGATCCATCTCCCGCGCACGTCGAATCGCCCCGGCATGTAGGCGTGCCCGAAGCTGTCTGGCCACTTGTCGCCGACCGGTCCGAAAGGAGGGGGGAGCGCGTTTAGCGCCCCCAACGCCACCCAGGCGTTGCCGTGCTGGTGCCGTCCCTTCAAGCCGAGCGGCCGCGTAGGCGCGGCACTCGAGTCCACGAGGATCACGCGACTGGCGCCCCGATGCTCCGCCTCCGCGACGAGCACTTGCCGGACCGTCGGATCCGGCTCACCGGTCACGAAGGGCACGCCGCGCTTCGCGATCCCGGCCTTCTCCCGGGCAATGGAGGCGAGGTCGGTGCCCAGGTAGTCGGTGTGCTCCCGGGCAATCTTGGTGACCACCGACACGAGCGGCGTGATGACGTTGGTCGAGTCGAGCCGCCCCCCCAATCCGACTTCGATCACGGCCACGTCCACGCCGCGTGCCGCCAGGTCGGCGAAGGCGATGGCGGTGGTGGCCTCGAAGAAGCTGGCATCGAGCCGCTCGATGTGGGGTCGCAGAAAGCTGGTCCACTCGGCGAAGGCCTCCTCCCCGATCGGCACGCCGTCCACCTCCACGCGCTCCCGCACCGACACGAGATGCGGCGACGTGTAGACGCCAACCCTGAGGCCCCGGGCGCGCAGCTCGATCGCCACGAAGGCGCAGGTCGATCCCTTGCCGTTCGTGCCCGCGACGTGGATCGCGGGAAAGTGGCGCTCCGGATGTCCGAGCACGTCCAAGAGCCCCTCGGTCGGCCCGAGGCTCCACTTTATACGGCTCCCTTGTCGCGCGAAGAGAAAGCGGCAGGCGTCCTCGAAGGACAGCCGGGTCAGTCGGCAGCCTCCGCCGGTTGCCGGCCGGCCATGTGACGGAGCAGCTGGGCGGTGGTGTCCCGCAGCTCGCTGCGCGGCACCACTGCGTCGATCATCCCATGCTCTAACAGGAACTCGGCCGTCTGGAAACCGGGCGGCAGGTCCTGGCCGATCGTCTGCTTGATGACCCGGGGACCGGCGAACCCGATCACCGCTCCCGGCTCCGCCAGGATGACGTCCCCTTGCATGGCATACGACGCGGACACGCCTCCGGTGGTGGGGTTCGTGAGGATCGAGATGAAGGGCACCCGGGCGGACCGCAATCTCGCGATTTCGACCGAGCTCTTCGCCATCTGCATGAGGGACAGGACTCCCTCCTGCATCCGCGCCCCGCCCGAGGCCGACACGATCACCAGCGGGACGTGCCGCTCGACCGACCGCCGGGTCAGCCGGGCGATTTTTTCTCCCACCACCGAGCCCATCGACCCGCCCATGAAGTTGAAATCCATCACCGCGACGTCGAGCGGCATGCCGTCCAAACGGCCGTAGCCGGTCCGCACCGCCTCGAGCGGGCCCGCCTTCTGCATGGCCGTCTCGAGGCGCTGCGGGTAGTTCTCGAAGTGGAGGGGGTCGGTGGAGTGGAGTCTGGCGTCGAGCTCGTGCCAGGAACCTTCATCTATCAGGAGATCGATGTACTCCTGGGCGGAAATCCGGCGATGGTGCCCACAATTAGGGCACACATTCAAGGCGCGGACGAACCGGTCCTTGATGTCGATGTGCCCGCACTCGTCGCATTTCTCCCAGGCGTCGGCCGGAATCTCCAGCTTGACCCGTTCGGACGTGCGGGGCTTACGCTCTTTTTTGAACCAGGCCATTCGCGCCACAGTGGGGGACTCGAAGGCGACAATTTGTGAGGGGCCCTCCCGCCGCGCCAGTCCCGACCGCGTAAGTCGTTGTCAGAGCTCGGCGTAGCCCGATTGTCGAGACTCCCACGCAACCCGGAGGCAAATGCCCACGGCGATGGAGCACGTGAGCAGGAATGAGCCCCCGTAGGAAAAAAACGGGAGGGGGATGCCCGTGATCGGCAGGAGATTCACCGTCATCCCCACGTTCTCGATGATGTGCGTAAACAGCAGCGCGGCGACCCCGAACACGCACAGGCTGGAGTATGGATCGGTAGCGCGCCGCGCGATGCGGAGCAGAATCAGGATCAGGGCGACGAGCAGGGCCAGCGCGACCAGCACGCCGACGAACCCCAGCTCCTCGCCCACCACCGAAAAGATGAAGTCGGTGAACTGAGCGGGCAGGAACGCGAGCCGCTTCTGCGGGCCCTGGGTGAACCCCTGGCCGAGGAATCCGCCCGACCCAATCGCGATCTTCGACTGGATGACGTGCCACCCCGTCGCCCGGGGATCCTGCTGCGGATTGAGGAATGCCAGCAGGCGGTTCTGCTGATAGGGCGCGAGGCGCTGCCAGAACGGGACCGCGACCACGCCCATGACGAGGTTGGCCAGCATGACGGCCAGCCCTTCCCACACGTACGGCCGCCACCACAGGAGCAACGCGAGCAGTACGAAGATCCACGCGCCCCAGGCAACCGTCGAGAAGGCGAGCACCAGACCGATGACCGGAGAGCCAAGCAGCACCAGCAGCGACGGCTTCGTGCCCGCCCAGTAGAGCATCGCGAACAGAATCGTGATGAACACCATCGCGCTCCCGAGGTCGGGCTGCTTGATGACCAGCAGCGTCGGGAGGCCGGCGATGACGCACGGCCACAACAGGTCGCGCAGGGTGGCCGGGGCCTCGC
>WNFP01000551.1_pt1 | contig 28385 bp, 21 predicted proteins | sample 5400201 | NCBI WGS metagenome assembly WNFP01 (sample SAMN13153355, study PRJNA577476) | soil metagenome | isolation source: 115 cm saprolite under Madrone tree | place: USA:California | collected 2016-06-14 | reverse complement strand
CTTACCGCTTGGGTTAGAAAACTCGATAACGTTGATCTCCACCGCGAGAGTTTGTGGATTGGAGAAGACGAAATTCACGCTGCCCAGAAGCAAGTGAGCCGCGAGTTTCTTCGCGCACTCGAACACGCGGCCGGCAATGTCCGCCGTATCGCGGAAAAGCAATTGCCGAAAGCATGGATGATGGAGGTAGAGCCGGGAGTGAAAATCGGTCAGGTTGTGCGTCCGATTGAAGCCATCGGCTGCTACATCCCGGGCGGGCGGTTCGCTTTGATTTCCACCATGATGATGACGGTGGTGCCCGCTAAAGTTGCCGGAGTCCTCAACATACAGGTGGTCTGCCCGCGGCCGAACTCGGCCCTTTTCGCCGCGGCCGGCATTCTGGGGGTCACGCGCATTGCCAGAATCGGCGGCGCACAAGCCATCGCGGCTCTGGCGTATGGCACAAAGCGCGTGCCTCGCGTCGAAAAGATCTTCGGGCCGGGCAATCGCTTTGTTACTGCCGCCAAGCAACTCGTCAGCAATGATTGTGCGATTGATCTTCCTGCGGGGCCGACCGAAGCGATCGTATTGGCTACCAGAGGGAACCCGCGCTGGATTGCTGCGGACTTGCTTGCGCAGGCAGAGCACGCCTCCGATGCTGGCAGCTTTCTCGTAACGACTTCTACCAGGCTGGCCCAGCAGGTGCAATCGGAAATCGCGCTGCAGCTCCGCGAAATGCTACCGACGAACCCCGCACATGTCTCAGTAAAGCGCACAGGCGCAATTCTGCTAGCGCCTTCCCTCCAAGCCGCATGCGAATTCGTAAATCGATTCGCGCCGGAGCACCTCACCCTGCCCGGTAATTCGGAGGCACTATTAAACAAAATTCACGCCGCGGGTACAGTGTTTCTCGGTCCTTGGGCTGCGCAACCGCTGGGCGACTACGCCAGCGGAAGCAATCACGTGCTGCCGACCGGCGGCTGGGCGCGCAAGCGTGGCGGCCTTTCGGCGGCGGACTTTGTGAAATGCATCAGCGTACAATCCATTGGCCACAAAGGCTTCTCGCGCTTGGCTGCCGATGTCCAGACGTTGGCGGTTGCTGAAGGTCTTCTGGCGCACACAAACGCCGTCGAGGTTCGCCGATGAAAGTGCATTTGCCTGTGCGCAAAGCGATTCTGAATCGCCGCACCTACGAAGCGCCCGCCGAAGGGCGCTCCGATAAGTTGCGCCTCGACTTCAACGAGAACACATCCGGCTGCTCACCAGCAGTGCGGCGCGCACTGGCGAAGCTGACTGCCAAACAACTGGCAATGTACCCGGAATACCAGGCGCCAACACAGCGAATCGCGCGCCACTTCGGTGTAGCCCCGGAAGAATTATTGCTTACCAATGGTGGTGACGACGCCCTGCGCGTTTTCTTCGACACCTTCGTCGAGCCCGGCAGCCCCATCCTGATTTGCGAGCCCACTTTTCCTATGTACCGCTACTACGCGGAGATTTGCGGCGCCAGGATTTTCGCCCTGCGCTACGGCAGCGGCATGGAATTCCCCCTGGCGAACGTTGTCGCCGCGCTTCGCAAGAAGCCGCGAGTTCTTTTCATCGCCAACCCAAACAATCCGACGGGAACTCTGCTTCAAAAAGATGAATTGCGGCGGATCCTGAAGGCCGCCAAGTACACGGCAGTGGTGATCGATGAAGCTTATGCGGAATTCTCAGGCTTCTCGGTCGTCAAATGGATCGGCAGTTATCCGCAGCTATTCGTGGCAAGGACGTTCTCGAAGGTTGCCGGGCTTGCCGCGCTGCGCCTCGGCGCAGTAATCGCTTGCAAGAAATCGCTCGCTCTCGTTCGCCGCGCCATGCCGCCCTTCCCTGTCAATCTTGCCGCCCTGGTGGCGGCGGAAGCGGCTCTTAAAGATACGGCCGCGATGAACCGATACGTGTTCGAAGTCCAGCGATTGCGGCAATGGTTCGCCATGGCATTGGAAAGGCTCGGCGTGAAAACTTACGCGAGCGCCGGAAATTTTCTTCTGGCCTATTTCGGGCCAACCGGACCGCACTTGTTTCACAAGTTGGACAAGCAAGGAATTCTGCTTCGCGAGCGCAGCAAAGACATCGGCCCCGGATTTGTGCGCATCACCATTGGTACTCAGTCCGAAATGCGCCGCTTGTTGAACACGATTCGAAAGGAATGGAGGGCGCCGGCCTGAACGCCCTCACCGAAAAGAAACTCACCATGCCACGCCAAGTAACCATTCATCGCAAGACAAACGAAACGGACATCCGACTGAAGTTGAATCTGGATGGCCACGGAAAAGCGCGGATCGCCACGGGGATCCGCTTCTTCGACCACATGCTCGACCTGGTTGCGCGTCACGGCGCGTTTGACCTCTTCGTGGAAGCGCGTGGCGATCTCGACGTGGACCAGCACCACACCGTCGAAGATGTTGGCATCGCGCTCGGCGAAGCCGTCCAGCAAGCCGTCGGCTCGAAGCGCGGCATTTTGCGCGCCGGATATTTCCTCATGCCCATGGACGAAACGCTCGCCGCCGCCGCGGTGGATCTTGGCGGGAGGCCCTTTTGCGTTGTCACAGCAAATATCGCTGCAAAACGCGTCGGCGACTTCCAAGTCGAGCTCATGGAAGATTTTTTTCAGGGCTTCGCGCAAGCCGCAAAGGCCAACGTTCATCTCCGCGCTCTCTACGGCCGCTCCTCGCACCATCAAGTCGAAGCGATTTTCAAAGCGTTCGCTCGCGCGCTGCGTTTCGCCGTTTCTCGCGACAAGCGTCTCCGTCAGGTTCTGCCCAGTACCAAGGGGCTCTTGTGAAAGTGACGATTCTCGACTACGGAGCCGGAAACGTGCCCTCCGTCGAGCGCGCCCTTCAGCGTCTCGGCGCTGAATCACTCCGCACCGATTCGCCCAAGGAAATTTCCAAAGCGGAGGCGTTGCTTCTCCCCGGCGTCGGACATTACGCCGCCTTGGTCCGCGCCCTCGATGAAAAACAACTCCGCGCATCTTTGGTTGATGCCATCCACCGCGGCGTTCCTTTTCTGGGCATCTGTCTCGGCCTGCAGGTCTTGTTCAAGTCGAGCGAGGAAGCCCCGCGACTCCAGGGATTGAATCTTCTTCCCGGAATCGTTTCGGCATTGCCGCCGGGCGTAAAGCTGCCTCACATGGGCTGGAACCAGATCAACGCAAAGAGAAACTTGCCCCTGCTCGCAGGCATTGACGCCGGAGCGCATTTTTATTTTGCCCACTCCTTCGCTGCGCTCGATTCGAATGAAGCAGCCGCCACCTGCTCCTATGGTGCGGACTTCGCCGCTGTCATCGAGCGGAAGAATATCCACGCCGTGCAGTTCCATCCGGAAAAAAGCGGCGATTCCGGCGCCCGCGTCCTGCAGAATTTTCTGAGGCTCGCCGCATGAGCCTGGCGCACCGCATCATCCCGTGCCTTGATACGGACGGCGAACGCGTCGTCAAGGGCGTCAATTTCGCCGGCCTGCGCGATGCAGGCGACCCCGTCGCGCTGGCCGCGCGCTACAACGCCGAAGGCGCCGACGAACTGGTTGTTCTCGATATTGCCGCATCCCGCGATCGCCGCCCTACTTTCCTGGAAACCATCCGCCGTGTCGCGGCGAAATTGGCCATTCCGCTCACCGCCGGCGGCGGCATTCGAACGCTCGAAGACGGTCGCGCGGTCGTCCGCGCTGGCGCGGACAAAGTCACCGTGAACACCGCCGCAGTCGAGCGCCCCGAACTTATCTCCGAACTCTCGCGCGAATTTGGCGCCCAAGCTATCGTCGTCGCCATCGACGCCAAGCGTGCCCGCGATCATTGGGACGTAGTGGTTCGTGGCGGGCGCGAATCTGCTTCTCTGGATGCAATCGAGTGGGCCAGACACGCCGTGGCGTGCGGAGCCGGAGAAATATTATTGACCTCGGTGGATCGTGACGGCACGCAGAGCGGTTTCGACGTTTCGCTTACTGCCGCAATCTCAAAGGCCGTTACTGTGCCGGTGATCGCTTCTGGTGGCGCCAGGTCACCCGAACATTTTGTCGAAATCTTCGAGAAAGGCTTCGCGGATGCGGCGTTGGCGGCTTCCATCTTTCACGATGGAGTGCAATCCATTCGAACTCTGAAGGAATACCTGGCGGCGCGCGCCGTCGAGGTGCGCTTGCCATGCTGATCCCCTGCATCGACTTGCAAGGCGGGCAAGCCGTTCAATTGGTGCATGGACGAAAACGCGAACTGGCCGTCTCCGATGTTTTCGGCCTTCTAAGAAAATTCAAGAAATATCGTTGGTTGCACGTGATTGACCTGGACGCCGCCATGGGAAAAGGCCAGAACGATCGACTGGTGCGCGAACTCTGTGCCGCCGCGCGAAAGGATTTCGGCATGAGAGTGCGCGTCGGAGGCGGAATTCGAACCGTTTCTCGTGCTGCAAAAATTGCTGGATGGGGTGCAAGCCAGTTAATTATCGGCAGCGCAGCTTTCCGCGGCGGCAAAGTGAACACGGTATTCCTGGGGCAGTTAGCAAAAAAACTTCCGCGAAGACAAATTATCATCGCGCTCGACACTGTCCGTGGGCAGATTGCGATCCACGGCTGGCGCAAGCGCGTCGCGCTTCAAGCCGAACAAGTGATGGCGCAGCTTGAACCGTTCTGCGCCGGTTTCTTGTGCACCGACGTGGACCGCGAGGGCACGATGAGCGGGGCAAACCTCGCTTGGTTTCAAACGCTGCGCGCGGCGACTTCCCTTCCCATCATCGCCGCGGGCGGTATCAAAACGCGCCGCGAGATTTCTGCATTGGCAAAACTCCAAATGGACGCGGCCGTAGGCATGGCCATATACAAAAACAAGCTGCGCTGAGGCACCAGCTCAATCTTATTGTCGCCTTCTATCTGGATTCGTGATTTGGCGGCCGCGTCCCCGCACCGTCAGCGCAAATACGCATCAGTGATGTACTGCTGCACCATGCGTTGCGTGTTGAAGAACGAACCATTGATGGCGATAGCGTGCTGCATGACTTCCAGGAATTTTGCGCGATCGTTGTAGTACATCGGCAGGATCACGCTTTCCAGCTTGTTATAGAGCGATTCGGCTTCGGCCGTGTTGTCCGCCGGAGTATTGCCGGCCGCTGTGCGCCGCGATTCGCCGATGCACCAGCCGGTGACGCCCTCAATGTGGCCTTCCACCCACCACCCATCGAGAATGCTCAGGCTCGGCACGCCATTCAGCGCTGCTTTCATGCCGCTGGTGCCGGAAGCCTCGAGGGGAAACTGCGGCGTATTCAGCCACAGGTCCACGCCGGAAGTCACCTTCCCGCCGAGCTCAAGATTGTAGTCGTCGAGGAAAACCACCGGCACCGTTTTCCGCAACGCCTTTTTCGCATGAAAGATCCGGCGAATGATGTCTTTCCCGCCGCCATCATTGGGATGCGCCTTGCCCGCATAAACAATCTGGAATTGGCCGGCGTTCTTGGCAATCTGCCGGAGCCGGTCAAGATCGGCCAGGATCAAGTCGGCACGTTTGTAGCCCGTGGCGCGGCGCGCAAAACCGATCGTGAAGGCTTCATGGTCAAATTTCAGCCCCGTTTTCTTGCGCACCACTTCGAGCAGATCGTGTTTGGCGATCAAATGCGCCGCCCAGACCTCCTCTGCCGGCAAGCCCAGCGCGCTCCGCAAGCTGTAGTTGTCCTCGCGCCAGGAAGAAATGTAACGGTCGAAGAGTTGCTGGAATGGTGCCGAAGTCCAGGTCCCGGCGTGAACACCGTTGGTGATGGCCTCGATCGCTGCTCCGGGGAACATCTGCCGCGAAGTTTCGCCATGCTGCTTCGCGACGCCGTTCACGTAGGTGCTTAGTCCCAACGCAAGCTGCGTCATATTGAGCGACGCCCCTTGCCGTGCCGCCTCTTGCAATCCCGGGAAATTCTGCTCCGCCTGCAGCGCCCGCTTCATCAAATCGGCGGTAGTGGCGTCGTTCAAATCCAGAAAATCCGCTTGCGCAGGGAATACCCGCGTTAGGAATTCCATCGGAAAGCGGTCATGCCCCGCTGGAACGGGTGTGTGCGTGGTGAACACGCACTTGCTGCGGACTTTCTCGATGTCTTCGCCGCGAATGGACTTGCGCCCGGCCTTTTGCGCTTCTTCGCCAAGCAGCTCCAGCGTCAGCAGCGCGGCGTGTCCTTCATTCATGTGATAGCGCGTAAGGTCGCCGTAGCCCATCGCGCGAAGCATACGCACGCCGCCGATCCCCAAGAGCACTTCCTGCCGCAACCGGTAGTAAGAATCGCCGCCATACAACGTACCAGTCAACGCGCGGTCCGCTTCCGCGTTCGAGGGCAGATCGGCGTCAAGGAAATAAACAGGGACTTCAAAGCCGTGCACGCCTTTTACTGCGTAACGCCAGCAACGCAACTCGACACGGCGGTCTTCGACCGGAACGCTGGCTCGCGCGGGTTCTTCTGTAAGAAAGTCTTCGACTCGCCATTCGACGGGCTCTTCCGATTGCGAGCCGTCTTCAGCGAGACGCTGGGTAAAGTATCCCTTGCGGTAGAGGAGCGAGACGGCCACCATAGGCAGCCGCAGATCGGCAGCGGCTCGAATCGTGTCGCCCGCAAGAACGCCCAAGCCGCCGCTGTAGCTCGGCATGGCGTTCTCCAGCGCAATTTCCATCGAAAAGTAGGCGACCAGTCGCCTTACGGAATTCACCTGACTTGCCATCTCACTCGCTTTTCATTTGGCGCGGCATCCGCAACCAGCCGGAAAATCGCGCGTGTTTAAACCTTAGATTGTCAGGGATTCGCGGCGCGCAAGCAAGCAGTGCGGAAACGCAGTGTGTCTATTCGTCTCGCCCGGCTGTTTTTAGAGACGGGCGTCTCTCCCTGAAGGGCAGCCTAGATCGCTTCCACCTCACAGCCGCAGGTCTGGCTGGCCCTTCGATACGAAGGCAAGAAAAGTCAAAACCCCGGAATGGGCGCCAACCTCTGCGTTCCAGGGCGTTCGAGGCAGCGCGAAGCTCCGCTATTGCGTGACGGTTTTCGCGGCGTCTCCGACTTTGAAACCCGTGCCGGATACCGCGACGGCGACCGCGGAAATGTCATCCACTTCGGTGATCTTCAGTACCCCAACCGCCGAGGCTAAACGGCGGTCAGGCAAGAGAGCAGTACTTAGAGACAGCAGGCGCAATAGACGAGGTTGCGCAAAGTGCGAATGAACAGCGTCAGCCGGTTCCTGCCAACGCTCAAAATCGAAGAGGAGCGCCGCGGCGCCCCTCTTCGAGTAAATGGTGATTGTGGCTTGCAGCCGATCCGTTAGAACTCGAAGCGCACGGACAGTTGCGCCTGGCGCGGATCGCCCACGCCAACGCGGAGGAATCCGTTGAAGTCGAAAAGCTGCGGCGACGACAGCGGGTTCACGTTGTTCTTGTTGTTGAAAGTGTTGAACACTTCGATCCTGGGGATGAGCTGGAAGCGTTCGCCAAGATGGAACGGACGATCGACGCCGAAGTCGAAGGTAAAGAAGGCATTATCTTTCCTAAGAGAATTGCGCCTCTGATCCACGCCATTCACAAAGCGAGGTTCAGGCGAGATCGGCTGCGCGGAGTGGGCCTGCATGCGCACGTTCCCGTGGAAGCCCCACGGCAGATCGGCAACTGTAAAGGCGTTGAACTTATGCCGCTCGTCACGGTCCGAGTACGAATACTCGGCGGCAAGGTTATGCAAGTCCGCGTAACGGAATGTGAAAGGATCACGTTCGTTCGAGTCGTCGTCGCGATCACTGGAGTATGTGTAGTTCGCGTCAAACAGGAAATTGTGGCTCATGCGCTTGCGCATGCCGATCGTGAATCCACGATACAAGGACTTTGCGGAACTAACGGTGTCGGTAATCGCTCCAAGGTCCGGGAATGGCGCTGCTCCAGTGTAGCTTGCGGTGTCTCCATTTTGCGGGATGACCGACACCGGACCAACATTGGGATTGATGAAGCGCGTCAAATGGACGCCCTTCGACAAAGTAAAGTCCGCATACATAACGTAATCGCCGACGAGCTGTTGCTGATAGCCGACGTTGGTAGTGTAAATGCGTGGGTTTGCATAGTCTTTGCTGAACACGGTCACGCCCGGCTGAAAAGGAAGCGTGGGCGGCGCGGGTATGACATTGGGATACGTCGGTGCGGGGCCGAGAATGGAACTCTGCTGGCAAACACCGGCTATCTTAAATAGGCAAGTCCCCGCTGCAATTTCCTGTTGTTGGACGCCGTTGGTGGTGATCGGACCGACTTGAGTCAGCATGTTCTGCCGAGCATTGAAGATGCCGTAGCTCGCTCGAAGCGCGGATTTTCCGTTGCCGCGGATGTCCCAGGCCAAGCCCACGCGCGGCTGAAATTCCTTATTCTGGTTCGGGAGGAAACCCGTGGAGGGGAAAGCCGGATTGCTCAAGTCAGCTGCGTAGGCGGTCTTCGACGGCGCAACGGTGGGGTTGGGGAAATGCTGCGCGTCCCAACGCAAGCCGTAATTCAGTGTAAGGTTCCGCCAGATTTTCCAGGTGTCCTGGGCGAACAAGGAAAAATCTTCATTGGCGATGCTGGACTGTCCGGACTGATCCAGAGTTTCGTTTGCGCTAGTTGGTCCATGTTGAAGGAAGAGAAGAAGAGGGCCGCCCGTGAAAGCTGAGCCGTTCGGGCATCGGGTGTCGCTGTTCGTCAGCAGCGAGACATCCGTAAAAGTTCCGTCGGCACATTCCGCGGCAGTGGGCCCAAAGCCCGTGCCGCCCGGAGTTGCGTAGTGCAGGAAGCCTGTAACGCTGTCGAAGATATAGCGGCCAGTGAAGAAGCCACGAAAGATCTGGGAGTTCCGAGTATGAATCCATTCGCCACCGAACTTCCACGTGTGCTTTCCCTTGATGACCGAAAAATTATCACGCACGTCCGACCGATAGATGAGTTCGTCCACGTTAGGCTCAAGGAAGAATGGCTGGCCGAACCGGAAATTGGGAACGAAACCCACAGCAGTGTCCGGCACGGACGAGGTATTAATGGCTTCACGGGGACGAGTTTCGCGTGAATAAGTGAAGTGCGCCTCGTTGAGCATAGTGTTGGAAAGGGTGCTGAACCAGTTGGTGTTCACGGCCTGAATATGGGAGGGGCCTTCAATTCCGTTGGCAGAAGTGCCATACGTGGGAACATCGAACGTCTGGTTTGGGTTCTTGGACCAATCGAAGTTATAAGAGCCGAAGACCTGGTTCCTGGCGTTCAAGTTGTAATCGACACGGCCAAATACGGCGGCGTTGCGCTGTTCATGAATAACAGGGAGACTCTCGTCGGTGTTCTTGAACGCGGCCGGAAAAGTCGCGGTTTTGAAGAAATGCAGGAGAGCCACGCGCTGGCATTCTCCGCTCGCGGCGATGACCGCGTCATTCACGCCAACGACTGGAGTAGCGACGGAACAAGCAGCGCCGAGAGGAGCGCCAAGCGTAGGGCGATTCAGGTTTTCACGGATGCCCTCACCAGCAGCGAAGAAAAAGAGTTTGTCCTTGATGAGCGGGCCGCCGAAGCTGCCGCCGAACTGATTGCGGCGAAAATCCTGAAGCGGTTTGCCGTCCGAGGTGGCCGCAGTCAATGACTCGGTGCGGAAGTATTCAAAGCCGGAGCCGTGAATGGCGTTGGTTCCGGATTTCGTGACGACGTTGATTACGCCACCGGCGCTGCGGCCGAATTCAGCATTGGCGCCGCTCGCCGTGATTTGAAATTCCTTGACGGCTTCGAGGGTGATGTCGATCGCCGCCCGCTGGCCGCCCATTTGTTCGCCGAAAAATCCGTTGTTGTAGTCGCCGCCGTCGAGGCTGATGTTGTTGAAGATGCCGCGCTGACCGTTGATGTTGATTTCGTCGCCGTCCGGTCCCTGGGTGATGCTGACTCCGGGAGTAAGTGTCAGCAGGTCTTCAAATTTGCGGCCGAGAACGGGCGTCGTGGCCACGGAAATATCGTCGAGTGTGGTAGAGGATTCGGTTTTTGTGACTTCCACAATCGGCACGTCGCTGACGACAATCCGCTGCGCAACCGAAGAAACTTTCATGGTCACGGGCAGCGTGATGGTCTGCCCAACGGTCAGGTTCACATTTTCCTGAACGATGGTGGCGAATCCGGCTTTGCTGATCGTGAGCGTGTAGCGGCCGGGGGCAAGGCTGAGGAAGGCGAAATGCCCGTCCGTGCCGCTGGTATCGGTCTGCACGAAATTGGTGGCAAGATTTTTTGCTTCGACGGCCGCGCCGGCGACGCTTCCGCCCTTTTCATCAAGCACGTCTCCCTGCACGGTTCCGGCGGTGATCTGCGACTGCCCCCGCGCGGACGCCGAAATGCCCAGCACGAGCGCCAGCATGAAAAACGCACACAGCACTTTTCTCATTTTCTCTCCCCCAGACATCACAACCCCGATTTACACGAGCCCTGAATTCCTCAAAAGGTTGAGGCGGCTCGCAAGAAAGAACGAATGCTGTGGGAAAGTTTATGTCGGGAGGGCATGAAAGCACAAGGGCAGTGGCTGTGGAAACTTTTACGTTTTCAAATCAAGTTTTGGATGCAATCCATCGCTCCGGAAAATTGGGCGCCGATGTTCGACGGTGAAGCGGCGCGATGTCGGCTATAATCGCGGCCCGTGGGTACAATTCTCGATTCAATTCGCGTCGTGGAAATGACGGAGGCGCTCGCCGGCCCTTATTGCGCCATGTTGCTCGGCGATTTCGGCGCCGACATCCTCAAGGTGGAACGGCCGGGAACCGGCGACCAGTCGCGCGGCTGGGGCCCGCCGTTTGTGGGCAGCGAATCCGCCTATTTTCTCGCCGCGAATCGCAACAAGCGATCGATCACTCTCAATTACGATCATCAGAGAGGGGCGGAGGCGTTGCAGAAACTTATTGCCAGCGCGGATGTTTTCATTATCAACCAGCCGTCACTGGCATCGTTGCAGAAACGCGGGATCGATTCGGATTCGCTGTGCGAGAAATTTCCGCGGCTGATTTATTGCGGGATCACCGGCTACGGGTTCACTGGGCCAAAGGCGGGGATGCCGGGCTACGACATTCTCGCGCAAGCCGAAGCCGGGGTGATGAGCTTTACGGGCGAGGCTGGGGGTGGACCGCTGCGTTATCCGATCGCGATTGCGGACATGACTTGCGGGATGTATGCGGCGATGGGGATTCTGGCGGCGCTCTTTCTGCGGGAGAAGACGGGACGCGGGCAATTTGTCGACATGGCGCTGTTCGATTCCCAGCTGACCTGGCTGGCGAACGCAGGGAGTAGTTATCTGAACGCGGGCGTTTCGCCGAAACGATGGGGGAATGCGCATCCGAACATTGTGCCGTACGAAGCGTACCTCGGGAGCGATGGGAAATATTTTGTAGTCGGCGTCGGGACGGAAGCGTTGTGGAAGAGATTTGTGCAGGTGATGAACGTCCATGACAGCGTCGGGCGAGATGAACGATTCGGCACGAATGCGCTGCGAATCAAGAACCGGGAAATCCTCGTGCCACTGCTCGAGAGAATACTTCGACAAGAACCAGCGGCGGTATGGCTGGCAAAATTCGCGCTGGCAGACATTCCGGCTGGGCCGATCAACACGGTCGCGGAGGCCATCGAGGACCAGCAAACGCAGGGGCGCGGTTTGATTGTAGAGCTCGAGCATCCCGCGATCGGCACGGCGAAGAGCATTGCGAACCCCATACGGTTTTCAAACACGCCGGTGAGCTACCGCTTGCCACCGCCGATGCTCGGTGAACATACGAGCGAAATTCTGCAGAGCCTGGGCTACAGCTCCGAGGCAGTGCGCGCGATGGTGTCTGAGGCCGCGACCTGACGAGCAACGAGAAGTCAAGGAAAGCCTTTGTTCTCGTCCCGGAAAGCGCGCTAATACAGAGATGGGCGCGTGGAGCCGCCGAGCAAAGAAGTGTTGACGTTCGCGATGGTGTGGGTACCTTCATTGCCGCCCCAGGCGAAGAGCAGGAAAACCTGGGGGAAGCCGCCCGCACGCAGTGTAAGACCAGCCGAAAAGCTGTGAATCCAGGGATTGGAGCCCAGGTCCCCGCGCCTCAATGCAACTTTTCCCTCATCCACGATGAAGGAAAATCCGAGCGGCCCCCAGATGGAATGCTCCAGACTCTGGCGAAAGAACATGACATTGGGAGCGCGAAAACGAAAATCCTGATAGCTGCTGAGAGAGGGATTGCCGTCAATGTCCACGCCGCCAAGCGTCGGCTGAAAGTAAAAAGGGACTACATCGCCACCCGGAGTCATGGACTCGGCAAGAAAGAAACGCAGTCCAATCGTACCCTCGCGGTCGCGAGTAATCGCGGGACAGGCCGACCGCGTTGTATCGGTTGGTGACGAGCAATCATCGGGGCCGTTGGGGTTGTTGTCACGTGGCAACAGATTGCGAGTGGTCTTCTTGTAGATGGCGAATTCGTGGGAGAGATCGGCGGTCAATCTCTGGAACGAAAAAGTGGAATTTCCAGGCGTGAAAAATTGCTGATAGGCAAGGTTATAGTTCAAGCGGAGGAAATCGTCGAAAAAAATGGGACGGATGCGAACGCCTTCGCCAAGCTGGAGCGTTCCGGGATGGGTAGCCAGGCCAGGTGCTGTTGCCTCCGTATAGAGTGTTCCGATCGAGGGGCTTGGCTGGCCGGTGCTCGCACGAATATCCACGAAACGGCCGTTGACTTCGCCGTAGAGGCTGGCGTTCAGCCGTTCGTAGAAAGGCTTTACCGCGCTGCCTCCCACGATCGTCTGAGTCATACCGTAGAAAGTGCGACCCGCAAGTGTGGTTGTCGGCCCCAACCCGAAGTACGTGAGCTTGTTGAGGGAAATCGCCTGAGCGTACAGATTGAAGACTGGATGTTCAGGGAATTCGGTTAGAACGCGCACTTTCTTGCCTTTCGTGCCGAATCCGCCGCCGATCGGTTTCTGATGTGTATCCACAAACTTCAAATAGAAACCGGCGCGCCACGAGCCGTTGATGGAGCCGACGGCGTCGGAGTTCCAGGTAATCCGCCAATTGTCCGTGGTCTTGTGCCCGAGGTAGGCGAGGCCAGCTCCGAAACCGTTCTGTGGAGCGATGCTGCCCACGGCGATATGCACAGGTTTCCCAGTGAAGAGTTCCTCGGCACACGGAAGAATCTTAAAAGCTCCGCAGCTTTCTTTCAGCTTGTCCATTTCGCCGGCGGGGTCAATTTTCCTCGGCGCGGGCGGCTGAGAAGGATTGTCCTGGGCCCGGACAGATCCCGCAGCAAACAAAAGAACGGCCAACATGGCGAGTCGCACGGAAGTCTCCTTCACCGGGCCCTCCGCTTAGCCTTCTTGGTCTTGGCAGCGCGCTTTACGATTCTCTTGCGCGTCGTGGCTTTCTTTCGTTTCGCTTGTCTTCGCGGTTTTTCAGAGCCTTGCGGATGCAAGAGCGCGGTCATTTTTTCCAGATATTTACTGGCCTGAAGCTCGGTTTTGATTTTGGAGATGTCGGTCAGTCTTTGCGCATCCTTCAGAAGCGATTTCTCGACGTCGTGGAAATGCCTTATTTGATGCTGGATGAGACTGGAGATGAACCGCTTGTGATCGTAGGCACTCCCCGGCGGCTTGGGGACTTTCATTACCAATTTGTATTTTTTTTTCATGTTTTCCCTCACACGTCAAAAACCCAGCAGTCATCATCCGGCCGCAGAGTGTTGGTCAGCGGAGTAAGAAAATTCCTGGAATTTTTCTCGCGAATTGTTCGCTTGTCGTAGTTCTTCAGGAAAAAGTTCGTTACCGTGCCCGGAATGCAAGCGTGTTCGAAAATCTGGCCGTTGGGATCTTCCGTGCCCGGCACGATGGTTCCTCGGGGAACATAGGGTGAAACAAGAATGGCCGGCACACGGATGCCGAGACGGTCAAAGTTGAACGCCTCGCCGGTACCGGTTTTGTTGGCAGGCGCACTGTAACCGTCCGATTGACAGGCCGGGGGAATGACGTGGTCGTAGATTCCGCCGTGCTCGTCGTAGACCACCAAGAGAGCAGTAGTTTCCCAAATCTGTTGATTGGTGCGAATGGCGTTGTAGGTGTTGGCGATGAATCTCTCGCCTTCCTGGACGTTGTGGTCGGGGTGTTGATCGGAGGCAAGGATCTGGCCGCCGCCGGCGCCAGGATGATCGTTGTAGCAAGGCTCGATAAAGCAGTATTCGGGGAGGGTGTTGCCGTTGCAATCAGCGACGAACTGGCTGTAACTGCCAAAAATCTGCGGCTGATTTTTCAAGAGATTCACGATCTCCATCGTGGAGCTTTGCTGGTCGTAGTAATAGATCTTGGCTGTGTGACCAGCCTGTACCATGCGCTCGTAAATACTGAGGATAGGATCCTGGATGTAGAAGAGGTTCATGTCCACATTGCCGAACGAAGTTCCGTAGTGGGCAAAGGCGCGGTTACAAATGGTGGGACCGGGAATGGAAGAAAACCAACCGTTAAAAACGGCGTACTCGGTTGCCAGCTTGGTAAGGACCGGCACGTTGGCCGGCGGAAAGTAGGACATTATTGCGTGGGAAGCGTTGATGTTGGTGCCCTGCGTGGCGTAGCTCTTGATAAAGCCCTGCATGTTGGCGACGCGGCCAGGCCCCGGAAGAGTACCGCCGAAAATTTGCAGGTCAACACCGGGAAAATGATGATCGGGGTCATGATCGAGCTGGCCCTGGAATTTAGCGTTCGGCTGAACAGGGACCATGGTGCCGTTCATGTCTGGATTGGATTCGTTTCCGGCGAGGCCATTGATTTTGGGAATCGTTCTCATCAAGCCGCCGAGCATGTGGTCGAAGGAGCGGTTTTCCATCATCAGGACGACGATGTGTTTCAGGTTATCGAGGCCGGCCGGCGGCATATACACCCCCAATGGCGTTGCGGAAACAGGTCAGAACTGTGTGAATAGTAGAGTGACGGGAGAAATCGTATCAATGAGATTTGCAGAGCGCCACTCTTAAGTAGTGCGCGGACGCACTAACAAGGAATGGCTTTACGTTGCGTGAAATTCTTGCGGGGTAAAATAACACCTCGTCACACGCAGGGCCGACTCAGTGAGTCGCGAAATCGGGGCAGTAAGAGGGTTTTGTGAACGGGTTAGGAGTGGGAAGCCGCCGCGCTGCGGGCTCTGGCGTTCAAGATTCCCGCGGCGCGCTGGAGAAGAAGTTCGAATTCGCAGGGTGTGGCGCCAGGGATGGACTGTTCCTGATCTTGAAGTTCTTGCGCAGTCACAAGCGTGCTGTTGAGTCGGTTTGGTTCACTGTTGTTGAGATTCATGGCTTAAGAATGCTCCTCAGAGTGGCGTTGCATCACCAGTCGTGAGCAAGCCGGCGAAATCGTTACATCAGAAATTTGGTCAGACTCATGGCTGAGTCGCGGCGCGAGCGCGCGCCAACTCAACACTTTTTGCCACGTCGCCGGCCTGCTTCTGGAAGCCCGCGGACAGAGCGGGATTGCCCATTTGCGAATAGGCGATCGAGAGGTTTCGCAGCCATTTCGATACGGAGATCTCGTCGCCTAGCTTGCGTGCGACCTGTAGGGCTTCCTGGAAATGGGAGATCGCAGCGGCAAATTCGCCCCGTCGCAGGTGCAGGCAGCCCATGTTGGCCAGGTCAATATGAAGGCTGGCCAACGCGCCGGATTCACGGGAAACTCGTAGGGCGTGAGTGAAATAATCGAATGCTTTGTCGTCCTGGTGTAGGGCGAAGTGGCAGCAACCCAATTCGCTGCGCATAATGTCCGCGTAAAAGCTGACGCCTTCTCTTTCGTAGATAGTCAAAGCGCGCTCAAACCAAGGAATAGCCTCGGCTTGACGCTCACGGTACATATGGCTCTTGCCCATGCTCGCGCACGCGCTGGCCTCGACCATTGGAAATTTCTGGCTTTCGCCGATTTCCAGCGCTATACGCGCGCAAGCTTCCACTTCGTCGTATTTGCAGAGATAAAAGAAGAGAGTAGAACGATTAATCTCGATCTCGGCAATAAGAGCAGGTGAACTCGCGTTGATCGCCAGATTAACGGCGGCACTTAGAGCCTCCTTCGCCCCGGCAAAGTTCCCACTACGGCTGAGGCCAAAAGCCTTCTGATTCAACACGCGGGCTCGGGTTTCGAGGGAGACGTCTTCGGTAATTGGCGTGGCTTCGAACACTGCAAGAGACTTGGCAAAATCGCCTAGGAAACACAAACACTGCGAGAGGAGAATGCGCAGGTGCCAGCTTTCCTCATGGTTTCTTTGCGCCTGGGCGTGATCGATTCCACTTTCGCATAGATCGGCCGCCTGGCGCAGTTCCCCGCGCTTGTAGGCAGCTATAGCGAGTGGACGCTCCTCAGAAGCCACAAAGAGCTCCCACAAAAGGTGAGCAGATGAGCGCCGAAAATTGATTCCAGCTAATCAACCCCCGCAAGGGCCGATTGGCGGGGACGGCTGGCCGTCGGTGCCGACGCAGCTCGGCTGGGGTTGCGTTGGCGACGACGGGAGGCTCGGTGAAGACGGAGCAGATTTTGTCGGGCTATTGGACGGGGCAACAGTAGCCCTTGAACCTACGAGGCCGAGAGCTGCGAGAGCAGCAAGAATCCAGCGAGTCATGGGGAACCTCCTTAGTGAGGCACATCCTACGTAGAACGGTTCTTGGTGTCAAGTTAATATTGTATTTCAGCGGTTACTATAGAACAAGGGACGTACTCCGGATCAAGAGCCGGCGTAAAGCTGGAAGGGGGCCCAGTAGAAGGGCTTCTTGAAAACGGAGTCGGGATCGGGGGAATGGAGGAGGGTGAGTTTGGCCTCGCGGAGGGCGGTGGCGGTGTCTTTACCCTGGAGCAGTCCGCGGTAGAAGACGTCCATCAGCTGCGGGGTGGAAGCGTCACTGACTTCCCAGAGTGCGCCGATGACGTTGTGAGCCCCGGCGCGCAGAAAAGCCCAGGAGAGGCCGACCAAGCCTTCGCCGGAATAAGCGCGGGTGCCGGCGCCGTTGCAGGCGGAGATGGTGACGAGATTGGCGTTCAGGCGGTGGTGAACGATGTCGCGGGCGTAGAGTTTATAGGAGTCGCCTTCCTTGCTGAGGATCACTGCGGACTCCAAAGGGCGGGCGCGACTGGCGGTCCCATGGGTGACAAAGTGAAGATAGGAGAACTGCTCTGGATTGCTCTTGAGGAAAGCCGAAGGAGTGGCGTGTTCGCCTTGCAGGACTTTGCTCTGCTGCCCGGTGAAATACTTACTAACCTGCCGCATTTCCTCGGCGGCCTGCGGGAGCGGGGCGAAGGGAGGATTGGGTGGCTTGGTATCACCCACTAGGAAAAGGGTTTTGTCTTTGGGCGGTCGCTGAGTGGAAGAGGCGGCGAGCATGGTGAGCGAACTGCCGGTCGTTATAGTGGCATCTTCGATCCAGAAGTGAGGCTGCGGATCCGGCACGATCAAGGTCTCGAAGTTCAGACCATAGAGACTTTCCGAGGGCAACACGATGACTTGTGAGCCAGGGGGAATTAGCTTTTTCGCGGGCTCTAGCAGCATGGTGAATAGCTTTTTCCCCTCGGCGCTGCCATCATCTTGCGCGTCGTGCATTCGCTGGAGGGCTTTGCGATAGTCTGCGACTACCGGATCAATCTGCGAAGCTGGAGGCAGTTTGAAGTAGCTCGTCTGCGCGGGAGAGATGACCCAAAGATAGGATTGGTTGTGTCCAACCCAATAGAAGAGGAGCGATACATTTAGTTTCCGAGCAGTTCGCCGGGGATCAAATTTGCCGGATGCGCGTGGATTGTCCGTCGTCGTGGACGCCAGCCCTTCGGTTAGCGTTCTTGCGCGGCTGAGTTCAGCGACGTTTAATGCCTCGTCGGATCGGCCGTGGGCAACAAGGAAGTCCACGTAATCGTCATAGAATTCGATGGCGCTCGACAAGAACGTCAGGCGAAATTCATCGCGATTCAAAGACTGTCTGGCAGCTTCGATCGTTCCTATCGCTTCACGGTACTCTTTTTGAGCTTGACCTGACTTCCCCGCTTGGTCAAATGTCTTAGCCAATCGCGCTTGCGCCTCCCACACTTGAGGCTTGTCTGCCTTTGGACTTTGGATGACGGTAAGAAAATCCCGTTCGGCCGCAAGGGACTGGTGGCGAAAAGCTTGAATACGGGCCTTCACCAGCTGCGAGTCCAGGATCCCGGACTTATCTGAGCCATTCCTTTCCATCTCCAAAGCCTCACTGTTATATCGCTCGGCGAGGTCCACATGGCCTATTTGCAGTTGGACCACAGATAGATCATTCAGACATGTCGTGAGTATGCTCTTCTCGTCCAGGCCCCTGGCGATTTTCAAGGCTTGTTCAAGAATTGCTCGAGCAGATTCGTAATCGTGCAATGCGTAATAAGAATTGGCCACGCCGGTGAGCCAGTAAGCCTGAGTCGCGGGGATTTTGCGCCGTTCCGAATCCTCGGCTGCTTCCTTGTAGAGAGGCATGGCATTTTCGAAATCTCCTAAATCAAAAAAATTCCAGCCCATGTTTCCAAGGATGACTCCCACAGTGTCTTTCATTTGCAGCGAGCGTGAGAGTCTCAGGGCCGACTGGTTCCAGTCGAGGGCCTCGTCGTAATGTCCCTGTTTTGTTGCGACAAGACCCAGATTACCTAAGGCGTTTGCTTCCTGGACTTGGTCTTTTTCCTTTCGGGCGAAGAGAAGCCCACGGTGGAAAGTGTCCTGAGCAGCCGCGTAGTTCAGCTCCTCCACTTCAAGCGCACCACGGTTATTCAAGATCTCCCCCATCATGCGTGGTTGATAGGAAGAAGCTAGCCTTTCCGCTTCTATGAATTTTTTTCCTGAGTCTTCAAACTGCTGAGCATATCTATAGGCAACACCCTCGACCATGGCCTTGCGTGCCGCTATTCCAGTGGCAGCGAGTGCAGGAGGGAGGCTTTCATTAAGGACGACCAGTGCTTCTTTGTACTGCCTGCGGAACACGAAGAGCTGTGCTTTCAGGATACGAAATCGCCAAGCCCACTCTTCATTTTTCGAACCGTACTCTACCGATGCCTGGTCTATATCGGCACTTGCAAGGTCCAATTCGCCGTGTCGAATCTCTTGGACAATTCGGTCGTAGGCAACTTGCGGGTTCTGAGCGGAGTGGCAAGCCCAGACAAAGAGGCAAGCTAAGAATTGGCCAGATAAGATTAACTTCCGCTGGGTGTGGGGGGCATAGGCTGGCCGTTGGTAGTGGCTTCGACGACAGTGCCGCTGCCACCATTGGGGGAGCCGAGCTTGAGACGCAGCATGGTCAGGGTGCGGCTGCCACAGACGGCGAAGATTTCCGCAAACGAGATCTCGCCAAAATGGTCGATCTTCAGAATGTGGCCTTTCTTGTGGAGGCCAGGAAACTTGACGTCGACGTCTTCCGCAAGCGAACACAAGGCGACCTCGTTGGTGACAACGGATATTTTGTCTGGTTCCCTATCTTTTGCAAGCCTGGACCGCATGGCATCGAAACTCTTGCAATCGACAAGCAGGTCGTGGCGCAAAGTCACGGTGACGGGATGGCCGGCAATCTTCAGGCCTTCGAAGGTGCTGCCGAGGGCGAGGAAATGGCCTTCGGGGTCGCCGACATAGTGCTCGGAGGTTAGGCGGGCAACGATGCGATCCGCAGTGATGAAGTCGAGGATATTGAGACCTTCGATTACGGCGGTGGCGTGCGTTGTGACAATTTCGTTGTTGTCCATCCAACTACCGGAGACGTGGCTGGTCGCAGAAGTGAAGCGGACGAGACTGTCAACGCGGAAGTTGTCCACGCGCGAGTGGGCGTGGCCCCCGATGGTCGGCAGGGACACCGAGGCCTGCGCGGCAATGGGATAGAGAACGGGGCGGTGAAAGGTGGCACTGAAGGCATGAGCCTGCGCATGAAAATGGAATGGGATGCGCTGCTTCGGTTCGTTGGAGGACTTGGTGTTCGCGGGTTTGTTCCGGGGCTTGGGGGCCATGGGGACACCTCGATTAGCTAATTTGGAGCCTAATACTGTTTCATCTAGGGGAGAAATTCAATAGCAAAGGTGAGGCGCAGGACTTCAGCTTTGGCGGGCTGGCCCTTTGCGCCCGAGTCACCAGTAAAGATCAGCGCATATCTTCCGGGCTTGATGCGGTTTGCCGGAATGACGAGATTCAATTCCTTATTGGCGAAGGAACCAGGGACATGGAGCTGAAGAAGGGAGCGGCCGGATTCGTCCTGGAGCTGGCAAACGTACGCGTCAGCCGATGTAGAGGGAGTGAAGTCGAATTTGAGGGGAAGGCTTTCCTTGGGGCGAACCGAGTATTTTTCAATGTCATCACTGCCGCGCGTTACGGCCATTTTTGGCGAACGAGAGGAAACAAAGAGCTGGGCTGCCCCGGAAGCGGCTTCTTCCCTGGCTTGAGGAATCGTAACGGTATTCTGAAAGGCGATAATCAGCAGCAGAGCGGCGAACGCGGGTACGGCAACGATGGGCTGAAGCCAGCGGAACCATCCCTCGCGTGCAGGAGCGGCATCTCTTGCGAACGAATTGGCACGCTCCTGGCGCAAGACTTCGCGCGCGGTGTCGGCAAAAGTGGCGAGCGCCTTCAAATCGACGGCGCACACGGCGCAGTCGAAATAATGCTCTTCGTACTCCTCCCGCTGGATTGGGGAGAGTTCTCCGAGCACATACTTAACTGCCGCTTGCAGCTGTATTGCCTCGCTATGGTCCATTTGTGCCATCCGAAGGGTAGTGCGGCGAGGCGCTAAATCGTTTCACTGGTGTACCGAGCCAGTCGCCCGGCGAGCCATCCCGATCTGTCCTTTCTCATAGAGAGCCTTGAACTTATCCTTGGCGCGGTGGACTAGGACCCTTAGGTATTCACGATCAACACCGAATTCCTGGCAAATTGCGTCTTTCTCCTTATCTTCGAGGAAGATAGCGCGAAGAAGCTCGCGGTCACGCTTTGGCAAGCCGTCCAGGATGCGGCGCACCTGCTCGCAGGATTGTTTGGTGACGAGCATGCCTTCGAGGTCCAATACTTTATCCGGGATGTCCATGTGGGCGTCCTCCATCGGCTGGTTCCTGGCGGAAGAGCGATAGTATTCGAGTAAAACGTTGTTGCAAATGGAGTTAACGAAAGCCCCGAAGCGCTCCGGCTGGCGGACGCCGCCTTCTCTGCGAAGGCAGGCGATGACGCGGATGTAGGTTTCCTGCCGTAAGTCCTCTACTCTGTCGGAGGAGAGCGTTCTGGACCGGAGCTTGATGCGGAGGAGTTGATCAAAATAGGCAACGAAGTGCTGTTCGGTGGATGGGTCCCCCGCCCGCAGCCGCTCGACGTATGCTCCATCAAAGGTGAAGAATTCCACTTACATCCTCGGATTCTTGGGGGAGGAGTATAGCGTCCGCAACCCTCTGTGGGCAATGAGACTTGTGTTTCATTGACGGAGCGGTGATACGGAATCGGGGGCAAGCGCACTACTCGTTTGTAGGAACCCCCAGTAATGCTCGGGGAGTCCTTATCCGTGGGGAACCTTCCCCGGTCCCCATGTGCCCCAGTGGGCGCATTTTGGCCCGCCCTGAACGGGCGAGAATGCGCCTCCCCTCTAGCAAGGGTGGGCCAATTCATGGAGGAATCGTGGCAAGTTCAGTATTGTACCCAAGTGTAAACCAAAATGCTGTTTATCCCTTTTGTCAGAACGGAACGCTGAAACCAGCGTCGCCTGAGAACGGATTGGCGGGAGTACCTCCTGTGACTGCTCACAGCGTTGAATTTGTGGCCAAGCCGGAAGAGGCGCAGCGCGTGGGAACCGCGATACCCACTGCCATCACTGGCGCGCTGAAGGACGTAACAGGATTTGCGGGATGCCTGGTCATGATCTCGGACCAGGAAGCGCGGCTTGTCACGGTTGTTACGCTCTGGACGGGAGCTGATCGCGTTCAGCGCTGCAGCCAAAATGTGCGCTGGGTAAAAGCGTTGCTGGCGCCGTACCTCGACCGCTGCCTGAGAATGCAAACGATGGTTGCGCGTTTGCCGGTGATCCCGGTGATTCGATTGGAGACTTCCGACGCTTGTAAGTCGTCGGCGCTGCCAGACCTTGATGAAACCGCTTGTGTTGCTTGACGCATCTTATATAGGAGGCTCGGAAGGCGCATGAGATGGGTCGTAGAGTCAAATCAATGGGCCGGGGTGGAATGGATACGTTGCGTAACAAACGAAACTGCGGGGTGGATTCTTGTGGCGTCGCCGCGACTACTGCACTGGATCGCGAAGCTCTCTGCCTGAATCACTTCCTGCTCCGCTGTTATGAAGAGCTTGAGCGTCTTGATCCGCGGGGCCGCAAGTTCAGCGCGGAACTTGTCGACGTAGTCTCCATGCGCGCGTTCATCGAAGAGTGTTCCCGAAAAGCCCTGGACATCAGCCTGCAGTCAAAGACCCTGAGTAATCTCCAGCGCGGACGCCTATTGGATATTTTGCTCTGGGCAGGCGAATTGTTCCTCTTTCTTCGCGCTCCCCGCTTGACACTCGCTCAATCCATCGCCTCCTCTGACCGACAGCTTGAGGCCCGCGTCGCGGCTCCGAATTTCTGAGTTTCACCACTTCTCTGTTCACGTCTCATGGCGGGCGCGCGCCGGCTCAATCGTTGTCGGAGGGTCGGACGGAGCTGCGGGCGCGGCCGAAGAGACGGGCGGCCCATTCGGCCCAGGGCACGTCTTCAAACTCAGCCAAATAGGAATACGCCACGGGCACGACCAGCAGGGTCAGGAGCAAACAGAGAGTCTGCCCACCGATGATGGTTACGGCGATGGAGGCACGCTGCTCCGAGCCTGCGCCGATGCCGACGGCTACTGGGATCAGCCCGGCGATGATGGAAAGCGTAGTCATCAGGATGGGCCGCAGGCGGACGCGATTCGCTTCGAGGATCGCCTCTCGCACGGGCATGCCTTCAGCGCGGAGCCGATTGGTGTAATCCACCTGCAGGATGCCGTTCTTTTTCACGATGCCGAGAAGCAGAAACATTCCCAAGGCGCTCCAGAGGCTGAGGGCGCGGCCGGTGATCCACAAAGAGAAGAGGGCAAACGGGATGCTCAGCGGGAGCGTCAGCATGATGATGAACGGGTAGGTGAAGCTCTCAAACTGCGCCGCCAGCACCATGTACATGAAGATGGAAGCGAGCAGCATCGCCAGAAGAAGATTCCAGGTCGTTTCTTCAAGGACTTTTACTTGTCCGGAGAAGAGGTAAGAATATCCGGCGGGCAGCCCAACTTCCTTGATGGACTGCACGGTGTGCGCGGCAGCAAGGTCGAGCGGATAGCCAGTCGCCACGTTGGCGTAGACGCTGACTTGAAATTCACGATTGTAACGCTGGAGCGACGCGGGGCCGGCGCCGCGCCCGATGGTGGCGACATTTTCCAGGCGCACCTGTCCCAACTTTGTTGAGGGCACCATCATGCGCGCCAGGACATCGGGGTTGTCCCGTTGCGCGGGCAGCAATTGCATGGTCACGGGATACTGCTCCGAGCCTTCTTTGAAACGGGTAATCTCGTCCTCGCCGGAATAAAACAGTCTGACGGCATCACTGACGTCGGTCATGCGCACGCCGATATCGGCTGCCCGCTGGCGGTCCACCTTCACCTGCAACTCCGGAGTATTCAGGTTGAGGCTGGGATTAACGTCCACCAGTTCGGGATACTTCGTCATGCGGCCGGCGACCTGCTTGCTGATCTCCGCCAGTTGTGTGAGCTCCGGGCCGCGTATGACCGCGGCGATAGGAAAATAGATTTCGCCGCCGAGTACGGAAGGCAGACGCACGTTGTAGGTCATGTTTCGATAGCCGGCGAGAATTCCGCGCACGGTTGTGGCCATCTGCGCATGGGTGCGACTTCGCTCGCTACGCGGCACCAGCACGATGAAAAAATGCGCGTGATTCGTCGGCCCGTGCGTAAACGATTGCACGAGCGCAACTTCAGGCAAGGCAATCACGCGCTCGGCGATTTCCTGCGCGCGCTGAGTGGTTTTCTCGAGTGAGGTGCCTTCGGGAAGCGTATAAGAGCTGATCAGCTCCGATTGGTCATCGGCAGGAATCCAGTCGCGTCCAACCAGGCGATAGAGACCAAAAGTGGAGAGAAAAGTCACCACACAAATCAGCATGATGGCGCGCCGGTGCGCGAGGGACCAATGCAACATCCGCAGATAGAGCATTTCGACCGAGTGCAGGAATCCCTGGGAATGAGCTTTTTTTTCGTTTCCATCCAGCTTCAGAAAGCGCGAGCTCATCATCGGCGTCAATGTGAAGGCCACCAGGAGCGAAACCAGAATGGCCATCGCCATGGTCCATCCGAACGAATTGACGTACTTGCGGGCGTAACCGGTCATGAACGCGATAGGCAGGAAGATGATCACCAGCGAGAGGGTGGTGGCCATCACCGCCAGCCCAATTTCCTTGGTGGCCTCGATGGACGCGCGGATGCGGTCTTTTCCCTTCTCTTCCATGAATCGAAAAATGTTTTCGAGAACGATGATGGCATCGTCAATAACGATGCCGACGGCGAGGGTCAATGCCAGCAACGTGATGTTGTTGAGAGAGAAGTCCATTCCGCGCATCAAAGTGAAAGTGGCAATGATGGAAGCGGGAATGGCCACGGCAGCGATCAGCACGGCACGCCAGTTGCGAATGAAGAGCCAGACGACCAGGCTGGCAAGAATGCTGCCGAAAATCAGGTGTTCGATCAGGGAGTGGACGGAAGCTTTAATGAAATCGGAAATGTCGTGGACCACCTGGAGTTGCACGCCGGGCGGCATCTGGGAGCGCAATTCCACGAGTTTGCTCCTGACGTCGTCGGCCACGCGTACAGTGTTGGCGCCGGATTGGCGAAGAACTTGAATCGCCACGACGTCCTGTGAAGCCATGCCCTTTCGAAAAAGTGCGGACCAAGTGCGCAGCTCTTGCGCGCCATCCTCGACCTGAGCCACATCACGGACACGCACCGGCGTGCCTCCGCGCGTCCCGATCACGATTTCGCCGAATTGCTCCGCAGACGTGACCCGTCCGAGAGTGCGAAGCCCCAGTTCCTGAGGGCCGGTGATCATACGCCCACCGGGCGCTTCGATATTTTCGCGCTGCAGCGCTGAACGCACGTCGAGGACGGTGAAATTATGAGAAGTAAGCTTCTGGGCATCCAGGAGGACTCGAATTTGACGGCCTTGCCCACCATTGAGTTCGACGCTGCCGACTCCGTCCACGGTTTGAATGGCGCGGCGCACCTGTTTGTCGGCGATTTCGGTGAGTTCGCGGCGACTCATGGGGCCGCTCACGAGAAGCGTCATGATGGGATCGGACTGCGGATCTTGTTTGGTGATGATGGGGGGAAGAGTGTCGCGCGGCAGCCGGTCTATCGCTCCCGCGACCTTTTCACGGATGTCTTGTGCCGCACCCTCGATGTCGCGCTCGAGCACAAAGGTGCAGGTGATGTCCGCAAAACCCTCGAAGGAATAGACGCTGATTTCGTCAATGCCGCTAACGGAAGAGATGGCGTCTTCGAGCGGCAGGACGACGCCGGTGACCACTTCTTCAGGAGTGGCGCCGGGAAGGCGTACTCTGACGTTGACGGTGGCGGGATCGGCTTTGGGAAAAAGGTCAACGGCCAAGCCGCGGTAGGAAAACACGCCAAGGGTGACGAGAAACGCAATCAGCATCACCGTGAAGACGGGATACTTTACGCAAGTTTCGGCAAGCTTCATCGCTTTATCGGTTCATCGCTGCAAAAATTGGCCGCTGGCTCCTCACGCCGGACTATTTCGCCGCCGGTGTGGTCCCTTCGGCCTGTTCTCGAACGATGGAGCCCTCGTGCAAATCGCCGGAAATGGCCACCGCCACGCGGTCCCCCGGCTTCAATCCTTCGGCGACTTCAAACCGCCGCCCGCGCTCGTCCTCGGTCTGGCCCGCGGGGCGAATCTGCCGTTCCGAAACGTGATTGCCGTTCAACAGAAAAACTTTGTAAACGCCGTAGCGGTAATTTACGGCGCTCTCCGGCAAGAAAATGGTTTTCTCCTCTTTCTCGCTGGGGATGGACGCCTGCAGAAAGAAGCCCGGCTTCAGACGGCCGTCGCGGTTCGCAAGGAGCGCTTCCGCTTCAAAAGTGCGCGAATCCTGCGCCACCGCCGGATTGATGCGCGAGATTTTTCCCTGAAAAGTTTCGCCGGGGAAAGCTTCCACGTGCAGATCGACGGTGGCTCCGTCTTTGACCCACCCGGCCCAGCGCTCCGGCACGGCAAGACGAGCGCGCAGACGATCCGTTCGAACCAGCACCATCACCGGACTCTGGACGCGCAGGTATTCGCCGGGATGCACGTTTCGCGTTTTGATAGCGCCGGGAAAAGGAGCGCGGATGGAAGCGTCGGCGAGTTTTTTTTCAGCCAGTTTCTCGCTGGCTTCGCTGGAAATCAGCAGCGCCTTCAGACGATCAACTTCCTGTAGCGCAACAGTGTAGGTCGCTTTCGTACTCTGAAAGCGGCTGGCGGCTTCATCGAGCTGCTGCTGCGAGATCAGATTGTCCTTGTACATCTGCTGGGCGCGGCCGTATTTGTGATCGGCATCGAAGAGATCAGCCTCCGCGCGCTGCACCGACGCAATTTTTTTCGGATCAGAGGGCGGAGGATCGTTCGGGCCGATCCCGAGCTGCGCGCGCACCTGAGTCACCAGGCCGCGCTGGCGGTCTACTTCGAATTGCAGTTCCTGGGGATCGATGGTGATGAGCGCCTGGCCTTCCTTGACGTTGTCGCCGACATCAGCAAGCACTTCGGCCACGCGGCCTTCGACTTGTGAACTAAGGGTGCTTTCTTCAAATGCATAAAGCGAGCCGACTGCCTGGATGCGCCGGCGCGCTGTTTCCTCCGCAACGGTATAGAAATGCACAGGCGTGGGGTGAGCGGCGTCTCCCAGTACGCTGGCGGATTGGCTCTTCGAACATCCCGCGGCCAAAACCGTGGCCAACGCCACGAGCGTAGCGAGGTAGTTCGGACTTTTCCCAAGAGAAGGCTTCTGGTTCATTATCCGAGGCACAGCGATTGGCAATCCCCCGTCTTTCCCGTTTTGACGCACGAATCCGCCGAAGGGTTTCGCTTGCGCCCAAACCAAGAGATTGTACCAGTGCGGGAGTGGAATCTACATCAGAGATGTTCTCAGTATTTGGAGGCTTGAGCACGAGGTCGACGTGGCACAAAGCACGACTACAGTTTTGCAATTCGCTTGTAACGAATGCAGCGGAGACAACACTACTCCCTGAAAGAAGTTCGTGGGACTTCCGGGCTCTAGGTTGAACAGGAGTCGCAGATGACTACTTTGAAAGAGCAGTAGCGGTCGGCCGGAATTCTCGATTTATGTTTCCCGCAACACGAAGCGGCACTGAGCGAAATGCGGCGTTTGCTTGCCGACCCCGACCATCCGGTTACCGATCTTTTTCTAGTTACCATGTCGGTTCTCTCGCTCAATAAGGATGAATCGCCGGAAGTCTTGCGCCCGCAGCGCCAACAACGGTACCAGGCGATTCACGCGGAATTCCTCGATGATCTGCCTCACAAACACGGCAGTGCGCTGGCCGTCAGCCTATACACCGCGCTCAACCAAGTCGGCCCTCAACAGGCCATTCCGCGGGAAAAAAGCGAGCAACTCGCTGCGCAGTTGCCTGCTATCTTCGATCGCTTGCCGGTGGAAAAACAATACGAACTCCTCGCATATCGCTGGGACTCGCTGCGCAGCCCGGCATTGCTTCCCCTGCTCAGAAAATACGCTCAGGCGTATCAGGAGTTCACCATTCCCAATGAGATCCACGCGTACAACGCGAATAACCTCAGCGGCACGGCCCTCCTTCATTGGTATGAATTGGCTCCGGAAGAAGCTCGCGTGGCGATCATCCAGGAAATATTGCGGCCCAAGCCCCGCTTCAACGCGCAGACTCTCGGGATTCTTCCCGACAAGACACTACCCGAGGTCGAACAATCACTCATCGAGCATTTTTCCTCGAATGACGAAGACTATTGGATTTCAGCCAATCTCGCTTCCGTGATCCAGCGCTACGCCACCGCTGCCATTCTTCCGCGGATGCTGGCGATCGTCGACAAGAACGTCGGGAAGTGGGCCTGCGCCATCCAGGAACCCGCCCTCGCCTATCTGTTGCGCGTTGATCCTGTCGCCGCGCGCCCGCGCATTGAAGCCGCCATGGCCGCCCGCGGAGAAGGCTACACCGCTTGCAACCATTCCCTCCTCGCGCAGGTAGGAACGCTGCACTTAGATCCTCTCCTTGAGGAGATCGCCCTTCGCAGCCTGAACGACGACGATCCGGAGGTGGCCGCCAATGCCGCCGGTTTTCTCGGCCGCTTTGGTTCCCCGGCTACGGAGGAAAGATTGTGGGAACGACTGGC
>WNFP01000629.1_pt1 | contig 28390 bp, 20 predicted proteins | sample 5400201 | NCBI WGS metagenome assembly WNFP01 (sample SAMN13153355, study PRJNA577476) | soil metagenome | isolation source: 115 cm saprolite under Madrone tree | place: USA:California | collected 2016-06-14 | reverse complement strand
TCGCGTAGCTTAACCCTGCCTTTAGCGGAATGCAAGCATCTTCTTAAAATTCTGGTAACAACCTGATCGGCATCCGGTTGGCCTCAGTTGCAAATCTTTTCGCAAACAAGCACGCATTGCAGCTCTTGTAATTCAAGTCGCAGTCAGGCCAAGACACGCGGCGTGGGTTTCGTGCTCGCGCAATTTGCGATTGAGAGTGCGTGAGATAGGCGCAGAATTACCTATTCTTTGCGTGCTTAATGAAGCGACGGAAATCGCTAAATGCGCCTTCGACAGGATTGTCTTTGGAAGTCTCATGCTAACGAAAGCCTTTCGATTCAAAACGTCTTCCCGCATATGCAACGATCCACTGACACGCCAGGTTGATGTAATTCTTCTTCGCGCGATTTCGTGATTCTTGTGTTTGGCGGAAAGAAGACACGAAACCAAATTTGGGATTAGCCACCCTTCGGAAGGTGCTCGGCTTCTCATCGATGTGCTAACTTCTCCGCGAAATGTCTCGAGTGAAAATTTCGACCCGCGGCGCCAGGCGGATTCGCCAGGGCCACCTGTGGGTCTATCGCAGCGACGTGATTGACGCGAGCGATGCCGATGGCGGCGCTATTGCGCGCGTGGTGGATGAGACGGGCAACTTTGTGGGCCAGGCGTTTTACAGCGATCGCTCAGAGATCGCGCTCCGGTTTCTGACAACGCAGGAACAGACAATCGATCGTGATTGGTGGCGCGGGCATCTGCGTCGCTGTGCCGAAAGCCGCGTGCCAATTGGCCGGGAATCAAATGCCTTCCGGCTGGTGTTTTCCGAAGGCGATCTTCTGCCGTCTCTGATCGTTGATGTGTATGACAGAGTCCTGGTGCTCCAGACGCTTTCGCAGGGAACTGAAAGAATAAAAGGACTGCTGACCGAACTCTTGATTGACGAAATAAAACCGCTCGCCGTGATTGAGCGCAATGATGCACGGGTGAGAGAGTTCGAAGGACTCGAGCTGCGGTCAGGCCTCCTTTATGGGGAGACAGTCGACGAAATCGAGGTTAATCAGCACGGAATGCGGTTCGTGGTGTCTCCACTCGTAGGGCAAAAGACGGGCGCGTTCCTGGATCAGCGAGAGAACTATCTGGCTGCGCGGGGCCTGGCGCATGGCAGGACGCTGGATTGCTTTACGTTCAATGGCGGCTTCGCGTTACACATAGCTCCTTACTGCGAAAGGGTTGTGGCGATCGATATCTCTGGCGATGCAATCGCGGCCGCTGAGCGCAATGCCGAATTGAACGGCGCACGCAATATTGAATTTCGCACTGCCAACGTATTCGATGCCCTGCGGGAAATGGAGTTTGGCGGCGAGCGCTTTGATACGATCGTTTTGGATCCGCCCGCCTTTGCCAGGAGCCGGGCGACTGTTAAATCCGCGTCTTATCACATGGGCGAGGATCTCTTTCTCGATCTGATTGCCGGTGCTGCCCTGGATGCGCGTCGTCGAGTGCAGATTATCGAAAGGCGGGGCCAATCACGCGACCATCCGGTTTTACTCGGCGTACCCGAAACGCATTACTTGAAATGTGTGATTGCGCGGGTGCTTGAATAAGGCGCTCGCCTACAGGCGCGCGAGCCAAGCTTCGTACCGCTGTTTCGATGCGAGCAACCAGGTGTGAAGAGTAAGAGCAGCCATGTTGGGCTGGTTAAGTTGGAATTGCGCGATATGTTCTTGCGCGTCTCTTCGAATTCCGCTCATGGCTGCTTCGATTGCTGAGGTTAGGCCTCGCTTTGGTCTCTCGGCTAGACCGAGAAACTCGCTCGCGACTTCTTGAACGGTAACAGCATCGGCTTCAATGTTCAGAGCGTTTATCTTGCTTCGCAAAATTTCCAGAACAATTGAAGGATTCGAGCTATCATCCAGCAGGATAGTTTGAAAAACCTCGACCAGCCTTCGGAGTTGTATCCTACGGCCTTTCACAAAGCCCCTGAAACCAGCGGCCGAGTCGACATCGCCTTCAAAGGAACCATCTTCGAATACCGCCATCGTAATCTCGATGTTTTGATTAGGCGGCGCGATCGGATCATAGCCTCCTGGAGTTGAGATGGCTCTGGTCGCCAGCGGTGAAGTGACTTCGGAAACGCCGCCCGCCAAAATCAAAGGCTCTCCCTCCTTTCCCTGCGGCATGCTGCTCATCATGGTCCGGTTCCCCTGCATAACCTCGAGTCCAATAGCGCTCACGTTTTTGCTGGACACGTTCCGGAGGGCCAGGCGATACGACGGCAGAGTGGAAAGATTTGCCTGGATCGTTACCAATTCGATCGATTTTGCGTTACTGATGACCGAGGGAAGATTGGTGTCTGAAGATGTGGCTCTGACCAGCTTGACCCCGAAAGGCTCCACGCCAAACTGAGTAAGTTCCCGAACGCGGATCTCTTCACCCTCGCGCAGCGTGTAGACGACGACGTCCTTTTCCTCCTCGTGCCGGATTCCCATTAGCACCGAGACCGAAACTCGAACAGCATCACGGTCCATAGTCGGGCGGAAGTTAACTGCATTTACCTGAAGAGATCCGGCGGGAGCAGTCCAGCCCGGCACACGTTTAAAGCGGGCGAACCATGTTCCGCCGGGCGAGGAGTGGGCCGGCGGAACGACAACGTAAGCGGGAGGCTCATCTCCGAAGAAGGAGACCTCGAGGGCCAGATGGGTCGGCTGTCCCTGAGGCTGACCGGCTGCGGTCAGAGCCGCAATCAGTCCCACGAAGAGAGCCGCAGCGATAAATCTGGCGTTCAGCTCTTGACGCTCCTTCCCAGATCCACTTCACACCTGGTGTTAGAACTGTATGCCCGGATCAGTTTCGATTACAACCTTCGTGGTGAACTCCTTACCATTGACCGACAGCTTCAGAAAATAGGTCCCCGGATCGATGGGGGGGCCAAGGTTGAAGAAGCCGCCGAAGCCGCCCCCGCCGCCGCCTCCACCACCGCCAAATCCGGGCGGCAAGTTGACCGGCCGAGGCGGAGGATCTCCGCGCAGGTTCCACTGGATGCGGTTAATGCCGACCTCTTTCGTGCCCGCAATGGTGCGAATCACTTTGCCGGTGTAATCAGAGATCGTGATCTTCACATCGGTGGCGGGTACCGCTTTTAGGTAGTAGCTGATTGTGGTGCCGGGTTGGGGGTTATTGCCGCGATAAAGCTTTGCGCCGCCCGTGTATCGGCCCAGGCGTACATCGTTAAGCCATTGCGTTCCCGACCGGATATCAAAAAGAAATGCATCCTTGTCCAGGACCTTAGCGGAGGCGAGTTGTTGCAGCGGAGTGATGTCGTCCAGGATGTAAATGCCGCGACCATGCGTGCCAATGATCAGATCGTTGTCCCGGGGATGAACGAGGATGTCATCCACCCGCACGGTCGGCAGGCCCGACATGAAGGCCTTCCATTCTCGGCCGCCATCGACGGAAATGTAGAGCCCAAACTCAGTGCCCACGTACAGCAGATCCTTGTTCTTTGGATCTTCGCGCACGACATTGACGGTACCCCACGCCGGCAGATTGCTCACGATTGAACTCCACGTAGCGCCGTAGTCGCGAGTCACAAACAAATACGGTTTAAGATCGTCAAAGCGATGCCCATCGACGGCCAGATAGCAGGTGCCCGCGTCGTAATGCGAAGGCTCGACGCGGTTGATGTGATACATCTCACCAACACCAGGCACGTTCTTGGACACATTGGCCCAAGTGGCCCCGCCGTCTTTGCTCACCTGAATATTTCCGTCGTCCGTGCCGACCCACAAGATCCCCGGCATGAGGGGTGATTCGGCTATGGTAACGATGTAACTGAAGCTGGTGTAGCCATCGTTCTTTGAAGCCATCGGATCCGAGCCTTTCACTCCCATGATCGAAAGCTTGTTGCGATCGACGTGCTTGGTCAGATCGGCGGATGCAGTCCAGGTATCGCCGCGATCGAGTGACTTAAAGAACCGGTCGCCACCGACGTAGAGAATCCGGGAATTGTGCGGCGACATCACGATTGGAGTGTTCCAATAGAAGCGAAACTGTTCGCCCGGCGACGGAGCCGGAACTATGTTCGAAGTCGCCGCCAAACCACCGAAACCGCCAAAACCCTGTTGGGCAGCGATAGCCGCCAGCACGGCCTGTGGATCTTCGGGCGTTGGTGAAGGTGACGCGCCGGGTTGAGCGCCGCCGCGACGGCCGCCGCCTCCGCCCCCAGCGCCGCCTCCGCCCCTACGTGCAGCGGCACGTGGACGAATGCTGACACTGCGGCCGGTGCGCAAGTCAGTCCGGCTCATCGAACCGTTTTGCGATTCGGAATAGACGACGTTGTAGTCGTTCGGATCAGCCTGCGAGTAGAAACCGTCGCCTCCTCCGGTGCGGAACCAATCAGCGTTGGTGATGCCTGCATTGCTGCGGGTCTGGCTCGGACCGCCCCACGAACCATTATCCTGCAAGCCGCCATAGACGTAATACGGTTTACGCATGTCGGCAGCGATGGCGTAAAACTGCGCCGCCGGAATGGTGTTGATGAATTCCCAGGTGGCGCCTTGATCATAACTAACGTCGAGGCCGCCGTCATTTCCTATTAGCAGGTGATTGCCATTCTTCGGATCCACCCAGATCGCGTGATGGTCGCTGTGCGCGATTCCCTGTTGCAGCGAGGTGAACTTCTTGCCGCCGTCGGTTGATTTGCTAAAGTTCAAGCCGCCCACGAAAACATTTTCAGGATTGCTGGGATCGACACGAATCTGACTGTAGTACATCGAACGATTGTTTTCGGGGCAGCCACCGGCATTGAAGCAGGTAGCGACGACGCGCCAGGTCTTCCCTTTGTCGTCCGAACGCCAGACTCCGGATTTTTTCGGATCAGGTGGAGTGGGGGTCGGCGATGCGACTGGGCTCGCGGTCGTTACCGGAGTGGGGGTAGGCGTTGGCGTCGGCGTCGGGCTGGCGCCCGGCAGCACCTGCTCTTCACCGCCCGTGCCGACGCTGGCGCCGACTTCGATCTGCGCATAGAGCACGTTCGGATTCGATCGCGAAACATCGATCCCGATTCGTCCCATTAAGCCTTCCGGCAAGCCATTGCCCTGTAGTTTTGTCCAATTCTTTCCCGCGTCGGTGGTTTTCCAGATTCCGGAACCAGGCCCACCTCCATTAAAGCCCCAGGAAGTTCGACGCCGTTGATATGAAGCGGCATAGAGCGTCTTATTGTCAGAGCCGTCCATAACCAGATCGGTGAAGCCGGTGTCCGCGTCAATGAACTTAGCGTTGTTCCAGGTCTTGCCGCCGTCGGTTGTTTTATAAACGCCGCGTTCCTTGTTCGGTCCAAACAAATGTCCGAGCACCGCCACGTAAACGACGTTCGGATCCTTCGGATCGATGACGATGCGGGCGATGGTCTGCGAATTCTCGAGGCCCATCTTTGTAAACGTCTTGCCGGCATCAGTCGATTTATAAATACCATCGCCAAAGCTCGAACTTTGGCGATTGTTCGCCTCGCCGGTTCCCACCCAAACGATGTCGGGGTTCGACGGCGCGATGGCGATATCACCGATTGAAGCAGTCGAATTAGTGTCGAAAATTGGACTAAAAGTTGTGCCGTTATTGACAGTTTTCCAGACTCCGCCCGTGGCAAAACCCACGTAAAAAATGTATGGATTGCTCTCCACTGCGGCGATATCATCGATGCGCCCACCCATGCTGGCTGGCCCAATTCCACGCCAGACAAAGCGTTTGAGCATCGGATCAGTCGACCAGTTAACGGGCGTAGGTGTTGGACTAGGTATCGGCGTGACAGTTGCGCTTCGTGACGGGGCCGGGCTTTGACCCGCGGCCGACGATGGCGAAGCAACTGGGTCCTGGGCGTGCGCGCCCAATGCACCCAACGCCATTGTGCCAAACAGAAGCGCGCAGATTGCGACCATGAGACCGCCAAAGTCGCGAGCAGAACGACACGTCTCTTTCATCAGGGGAAACTTCCTTTCAATCGAGTTGTGGTAAGAAACTGCAGGTAGTAGAACGTCAACGAAGAAACTGTAACAACTATAAAACGCCTGGATGGTTAAACTGGTTACACGCTACTTCGAAACCCAGCATCAAGGCCAGAACATTTATCCGATCCGCAGAACTTAGTCAAATGATTTTCGGAGTGCTCAGACTAACCACTCCGCGCAAGCTGGCAGCTGGCGCTACACTCAACACAGATTGCTTGACCATTTAGACTTGCGCGACTAGAATCCGAATCGTCCTCAGACTAAATTCAAATGCTGCCACGTACTCAACGCCAGAAAGAAGTTCTCGATTACATCACCCGCTTTCTCGCGAAGCACGGCCACGAACCATCGTATGCTCAGATTGCGCGCTACTTCGGAGTCAGTTCGAAGGCGACCATCGCAAAACATATCTCGGCGCTGGAAAAGCGTGGTCTGATCAAACGCGACCATCAGCCCGGACGTTTTACGCTCGCAGTTAAAGTTGAAGAAGTTCCCGCGGACGCGGTTTGCGAAGTTGCATTGCTCGGTCGCATCGCTGCCGGTGTGCCGATCGACGCGATTGAAGACATCGAGATGATTTGCGTGCCGCGCTTCCTGTTTGGCCGCGTGCGTCCTGAGCGTATTTACGCTCTGCGAGTCAAAGGCGATTCGATGATCGACGAGCACATCTGCAACGGCGATATTGCGCTGATCGAAAACCGGACCGAAGCGCGTGACGGCGAAATCGTCGTGGCACTGATCGATCGCGCTCGCGCGACCCTGAAGCGGCTGTTCCGCTTCGGTGACGAGGTGGAATTGCGACCTTCAAATGCGCAACTGGAGCCCCTGCGGGTGCACGCCTCACGCGTCGAAATCCAGGGCATCTTTCGCGGCCTCATGCGGCCCAACGCGTAGCCCCAAACCCCAAAAATCCTCAGTACTTCTTAGAGTTTTTGACTTTGCGTCTTTGCGCCCTGGCGTGAGACTTTCTACTAATTTCACGCCCAGGCGCCCAGGCGCAAACAAGAGATCAACGCTTACGCCGGCGAACGACTTTGTCCGTATCCCGCTCAAACTCAAACTTGCAATCCTCCGGCCGCTTGTCCTCGCGCAAGCCGATGAAGACCGGATGCCGTAGGCGATAGTCCGCGGTCCATTCTGAGAACTTCACTTCGGCAACCAGCTTTGGTTTGATCCATTGGACCGGCTCGTTGGTTTTGGGAGCATCGACGAACGGACTCGCTTTGGTCTTCAAAGGCTGCATCAATTTGTAAATATCAGCCAACGTGCGTTGGTTGAAGCCGCCCCCGACATGAGCTACATAGTGCAGGTCGTGGCCGCGATAGAGTCCAACCAACGCCCCAAAATGCGAACGCGATCCGCGCGGCTCGGTGTACCCGCCAATCACCACCTCTGAACGTTGAATGGTCTTGACCTTGAGCCAGTCCCGCGTCCTTTTCTGAACGTATGGGCTGGCGGCGCGTTTGGCGATCATCCCTTCCAGATGAAACTTTTCGATCTGTTTGAAAAAGGCTTCACCCTCGCCCACAACATGTTCAGAGAGTTTGACGAAGTTGGCGGGCTTCAGAATTTCCTGGAGCACTTCTCTGCGTTCAACCAGTGGGCATGACATCAAATCGTAGCCGTCGACGTAAAGCAGATCAAAGACGAAGTAGACGATATGTCCCGAACCTCGCAGAGCTTCGAGGCCGCTCTTACGACCCACGCGCGGCTGCAAGAGTTGGAAGCGTGGCATGCCGTCTTTGTCCAGCGCGACAATTTCTCCATCAAGGATGGCTTCTTTCGCGTCGATCTGTCTGGCGACAGAAGCCAGCTCCGGATACTGGGGAGTCATGTCGATCTGGTTGCGCGAAACAAAGCGCGACTTTCCGTTCTCAACAAAACAAACCGAACGAAAGCCGTCCCACTTGGTCTCAAAGATCCACTGCGGATCAGAAAACGGTTCGTCGACCAGCGTCGCCAACATCGGATGAACAATCTCAGGCATGTGCGTCGCGCGGGCACTAGAACAAATCGCGTCCCGGGCGTTTGCCGGCTGGGGTTTCCGACGTCTTACTTTCGTGCGCGGCGCGGCTGATTTTTTTCTGGTCATACCGATGTGGATCAAATTGATGAGGTCCGTACCGCTCCCGGTACCGACCTCATCATTGAGCTAATTCTTTGCATTTGGTCGTTAGTCCTCTTAGTCTATGAGGGACTCATGAGTGCCAGCAAGCCTACCGAAGCGCCACAGTCTTTCAAACCCACGAAGCAACAGCTAATCGAGGCTGCCGGCAAAACTCTGCCCGATGTAATCGGTCCCGGACTGAGCGTCCTTTTCTGCGGGATTAATCCTGGCCTGTACACGGCGGCGGTCGGTCATCATTTTGCGCGACCGGGTAATCGTTTCTGGCCGGCGCTTTACAAATCAGGGTTCACCGATCGATTGTTGTCGCCCTTTGAAGAGCGCGAGCTGTTAAAGCTCAGGCTCGGAGTTACGAACGTTGTCGCACACGCCACGGCAGCAGCGGCCGAGCTGACAAGGGAAGACATTGTTAAGGGAGGCGGCGCACTAAAAGCCAAAGTGCGCCGCTATCAACCACGAGTCCTGGCGATTCTCGGGGTGGGCGCATATCGCCAGGCCTTCGCGCAGCCGAAAGCAACGATCGGCGGACAGGCCGAACGAATCGGCGAGACGCGGGTCTGGGTGCTGCCCAATCCCAGTGGACTGAACGCGAATTATCAGTTGCCCGACCTGGTAGGGCTGTTCAGCGAGTTGCGCACGGCGGCGAAAGTACAGTTTAAATAACCCTGGGGTTTACCCGAGCCAGCCCGATTCATTAACTCCTAAACCTGAATAAACTGCACATGGAACTTCCTGGGGTTTCTTATGTCCAGAGTGTGCGTGTCTACGCCATCGAAAAAAATGATCTGCTTGTAAACCCTATTAACTCTCGAACAGGAGTAACTGGATCTGTTTCTGGGGACGGGAGAGCCTGGGTTTATACCCGTGCCCGGATCGTTCGATCCTGGGTTCACAGGAATCGGGGGGTCATCCAATCTTATCCAAACGTACACCGAACCGCCTCCACCTACCAGGATAGGCGGATCGCCTAAATCGAGCCTTGTCTTCCGGCCCTTCTTGCTGGTGCTTTTGGTCTTTTTCTTTGTTGCCATGTTCGTGATTCTCCTTTTTTGAATGAGGTTTCGAAGGTTAGGTTACCGTGCAGCCGCAGAACTTTGCTCGAGCTGTCTGCGGTAGAGTTGAATATCGGGGCGTGCTTGATAACTCTTGAATACTTCCGCGCCCCATTTCTGTTGTAGGGATGAGAGGCCTTCAGCGGCACTCTTCAGGTAATTTTGAGCATTATTGCGGTCGCCTGCCTTTTGGCTCGCCAATCCCGCAATCAGCCAGGCGCGCCAGTTTGATTCTGTTAGCCCGGCGTTAGTAAAGAAGGTCTGCGCCTTTAGCGCGCTCTCAATTGCGCGCTTCGTGTCGCCTGAGTTCATCGCTGCTTCGGCCAATGCAAGTTGAGATTCCGCCAGTAGCAACGGGTCGCCGAATGAGGCAGCGGCATCGGTGGCTTCCTGACATAACGTTGTTCCTGCAGCCGCGCGACCCGCAAGGGCCTGAGATAATCCCAGAAGATATTTTCCCGCGACGGCCACAGCTTTATCCTGGGCGCCGGCAAGGTCGAGAGCCTGCTGGCTTGTCGCGCCGGCATCTGCGAATTTTTGCTCATTCAAAGAAATCTGCGCCTCCACCAGATCGATCGCCGCTTGCAGACCGGTGAACGAGCCGCCTTTCTGTTTGGCAATCACCGAGGCTTGTCCGAGCATCTTGCGGGCGTCGTCTCGGCTGCCCAGCCTCCAGAGTGCTGCGCCAAGGTTCATCAAGGCGTAACCTTCGTAAAGCTGGTTTCCCGTTGAGTTGTATCTCACGCGGCCTTCCTCGAAATGCTGACGGGCGTCAGCGTATTGTTCCTGGGCCAGCAGCAGACTGCCGATGCTCCCGTGTGCGTAAGCTATCTGTGCTTGATCGCCCGTTTGCTCGGCGAGTTTAAGTTGGTCCTGATAAGATTGAAGTGCCGCCTTATAGTCACCCTTCTGTTTGTATGCGCGGCCACGCAGCAGCAGCGCCTGCGATGTTTCCGTGCGATAGCCCCCAGGCTGATAGAAAGCCAATGCCTGTTCGTCATACTCCAGGCCGCGATCCGTTTCGCCGCGCTGAATGTACAAGCTCGCCAAAGACAAACGCGCCCGCGCCTCGTTCAGACGACCGCCATACCTTTGCGCGGCTTCGAGCCCTTGCTGGAAATACTTCTCGGCTTCAGTGTAGTCGCCGCGTCCCAAATGGACATTGCCAACCTCAATCGAGCCGCGCGCAATCAGGCTCTCCATCTGATTGGTTTGAGCTAGTTCGACGGCGTCGTGAGCATCTTGCACCGCCTCATCGGCCTTGCCTTCTTTGATGGCGACGCTACTCAGTTGGAAGAGGATCTTGATTTGCTGGTATTGATTGTTAACTATCCTGGCCATGTCGCGCGCCTTTTCCAACTGTGTCCGGGCCTCCGAAACTTTGCCGGCTATGTCATTCAAAAGTACGCCGCGTTGGAGGGCTACTTCGGCCCGTCCTTCGACATTGCCCATGGCTTGATAAATTGTCTCGGCCTTATCGAAAGCTGTGTTGGCTTCGGTGACCTTGTGCTGGCGACCGTAAAGCACGCCTAAGCGCAAAAAGGGTGTAGCGTTTTGCGGATCCCGGTTCACGGCAAGGAGATAACTTTCGACAGCCTTGTCCAGTTGGTTGTTCTTCTCATAGGACCTTCCCAGATCGACGTAGACGTGGGACTGATCCGGCTGGACATGCGCGATTTCTGAATAAGCGGCAACAGCCCGAGGAAAATCCCGGCGCACGATGGAGGTGATCGCATCCAGATAAAGTCCCTCCACCGGCGTGTACAAAGAACGGTCGGGAGTCAACTCGCCAACTCGCAATAGTTCATCTTTGGCCCTGTCGCTGTAGTCCAGTTCCATCCAGGCTTCGGCCAGGCGCGCATGGGCCAAAGCAAACTGATCATCGCTGTGTGTAACAAGCTCAAACGCTTTGCTGGCCTGGAAAAACGAACCCGCCCGCAACGCGTTCTCGCCCGTGTCGTAGAGACGTTGGGCCTCGGCAGTTGGCTTATGCGGTCTCGCGCGAGTCAAATACCAGACGCCGAAGGCCAGCGCGGCGATTGCGACCAGCGCGGCCGCAACGTAACCAATTGAAAGTCTCGGCCGCCTGAAGATGTCTGAGAAAGTCGCCAGTGCGCCGGTTGGATGCGTGACGAAGCTTGGAGAGATCAAGCGCGTGACTGTGCGGTCACCGTGCGTCTCGATGTTGGCACGGGCTGAGTCGAGAGCCTCAATCATTTCATCTGCGGTTTGGAATCGCGCCTCAGGCTTCTTTGCCAATGCCTTTAGAGTGATCCGATCCAGTTCCCGGGAAACATTCGGGTTCAGTTGTGAGGGCGGCGGCGGATCGTCGCGCATGACTTTCGCGCAAATCTCAATGGGGTTCTTGCCGGAGAACGGGGGTTTGCCGGCGATACATTCATAGAGCAGCCCTCCCAATGAAAATAGATCACTGCGCGCGTCAACGTCGACGCCGAGTGCCTGCTCGGGGGAAAGGTACATAGGCGTGCCGAGGATTACGCCTTCTTGCGTTTGCGTATTCATCAGCGTCTGCCGTTCGGGATCGTCGTCGCTGACGGAACCGAGGGTTAGCTGTTTTGCCAGGCCAAAATCCAGGACTTTGACCTTGCCCCTCTCATTGATGGCGACATTGGTAGGTTTGATGTCGCGATGAATAATGCCGCTTCGGTGAGCTTCGGCAAGCGCTTCCGCTACTTGCTTAATGATTTCAATAGCTCGCGGAATCGTCAGTTTTTCCAGCAGAATAAGATCGCCGAGCGTCTGGCCTTTGACCAATTCCATCACGATATAGGGCTGGCCGTCGTCAGTCTCGCCATAGTCGTGAATGGTGGCGATGTGCGGATGCGAAAGAGCCGAGACGGCGCGCGCTTCACGCAGAAAGCGATTGCGAAAATGCTCAGACTCCGAGCCGCGTCTCGCTGTCAGAGTTTTGATCGCTACGCGGCGGCCGAGGAGAGTATCTTCGGCGATGTACACTACGCCCATCCCGCCTTCACCAAGCTTCTCGAGAATTCGGTAATGAGAGAGGGTCCGTCCGATCATATTCCAGTTCCGATTGTCGGAAGAAAATGGCCGCGAGTTAAAGACGATTTAGGCGCGGAGCTGCCGGGGCCGAGTAGCTTATCCGCGGGATGGCCGGGCTCAAGTAACTAAGACAGGGCGCATTGTCGCTCCAAATCGTGGCGGATTCAAGAGGTTCCGTGTCGGGCGGAAAAAACAGTTTTCGGAATTGCTGGTTGCAAAAGTTCTTGGATGAGACCTTCGTTTCTTACTATTGGAGGTGGTTATCATTATTGACCGGTGTGCGTTTGATGTAAGCTGTCGATTGTTTTCACTGAAAGGAACCGTCAAAAATGATTAGAAAGTTGAAGTCGGGTGAATACCGTTTGTATTCGCGCAAGAAAGATCCGAAAACCGGTAAGCGCAGAAACCTCGGTACGTTTTCTACTCGAGCAGCAGCAGTGAAGCACGAGCGCGCGGTGCAGTACTTCAAGCGGAAGTGATCACGAACGGGTTGGTGATTGGCTGGTTTAGTTATTAATTTTCTCGTCGAACAACTCGACAAGTTTGTCTCGCATCTCTTGCTCTCGCTCGGTCTGCGCTCCAAACCAAACGCTCCTTACTATTCCCTGGCTGTCCCCAAACAAGACCGTCGGAGTGCCTGATATCTTGTAAGAGGACAAGGGGCCAGTCTGTATATTCTCGATTGGAAGTTCAAGGTATTGGAGGTATTTGCGGGCTTCATCAGCGGAATTTGGAAGAATCGCCAGGCACTTTACATTTCGCTTCGACGCCTCTTCAATCAACTGTCGGTAGAAAGGCGCGCTGGTTGTGCAATAAGGGCAGTCCTTCTTGAGAAAAAAGACCAGAGTCTTTTTATTCCGCTCCCAATCAACATTAGGAACACTCAGTCGTTCTCCCGCGTTAATTCGTGGCAGATTCGGATTTCCTGAACCCGGGAAAAAAGTTCGTTTCACCAGCGCGCTGGCAGCAACCACAACGGCCAGCGCGATGACTACCTGCGCCGTCAATTCGATGTTTGCTCTGATTTTGCTTTGCATCTTTGTTCGAGGGTGTATCGCGGCGGCCTAGTTCCTGGCGCTATTCGCTGGCGGCTTCTCCAATATCGCGCGCGCAATCGCAAGCGTGGCATTAGCGCGCGGCGCATCGTACTTGAAACCCTTCGACAGTTCGACTGAACGTACCAAATCTTCCTGAACCAACGGACGGAGCACGCGCGAGAAATTGAAGTCCTCGTCCGGCATGCGGCTGAATCTCGTGCCGCTTCTCGTTACCAGCATGGATCTCTTAGGCATCCAAACGTCATCGGCGGTAAAGTCCTCCGCCGAGTTCGCGGCTTTGACAGCTTCAATCAAGAGGTCCCAGGCCCGCGGGCGATCAGCGGTGAGCATTTGGTTAGTTATGCTGACCAGTGCGAAAGCCCGATCGGAATCGGCGGCGTCAATGCGCCGCGCTTCATCTATGGCCTCCTGGAGAAGATCTAAAGCGCGCTCGTGTTGAGAGTCGATGAGCAACCCAGCCGCCTGGGTGTAGCCCCAGGCCCGTTGGGTGTGGGTTAACTGTCCCGTCTTGGCAAGTTGAGCAAGGTCCATGGCATTTTTCTTTCGGATCGCAAATTTGACGAATTCAAAGTCAACATAATGGCGCACTTTTTCTCGAAACTTCGACTCTTCAATGGAATCCGCCAGATCGCGCGCGCGCTTGTTACCCGTGGGAGCCAGTCTCGCCGCCGCCGCCGCATAGATTTGATCGCGCTCGGCGGAGGTCCTGGCATGGTCAAGCTCGTCCTGCATCTTTTGGAGCGACTCGCCAGCCTTGGGTTCCGGCTTGATGCCTTCCGTTAACAGAGCGTCGTCACTATCGATGTTTCGGGCCGCGATCGCCGACAACTGGGTGCGGAGTGCTGCCGCGCTGTCGGGCGCATATTGATCGAAGAGCGGAAGCAATCGAGTGATTACTTTCGCTTTGCCCCTGCGGCCACAGGAACTAATGTCCCGATCGACTGGCGGCAACGGTCGCAAGAGTACGCTGGCCGCCACCTGGAAAAATCGATCGCGTAAGGACGGCGGTAGATTGGGAGGAGCGGTTGTTTCATCCGGTTGGTTCCACGTGCTATGACCATCCGGCCAGAAGACTATATAAAAGCCCGGCGAGAAAACGTACGAAGACAAACCTGACACGGTATTCGCATCGGCCGACGGGTCCATCTCAGCGCGCGCTAAAAGCGAGGCAAATATCTGGTCCGCCCCAGCGGCGTCTTTCACGCGCAAGTCGGAAAGAAAACTGATCGAGGCAAAGCTCACCTCACCCAACGCGGGCGCTGCAAACTCCCGCGCCAGATCGACCTGCCCGTCACCCAGCAGCTTACCGGCCACCAGGAGTCTCTTGCGGGCGGCCTCTGGGCCTGCAAAAACGTCACGCGTACTTCGGGGACTGTTCGCGTCGCCGGCGTCGCGCTCGTTCTCGCTCTTGAGTTTCGCTAGGAACTGTTCCCCCAGTGCCTTGTCCCGGCGCGATGCCAGACTCAGAACGTCAGCCCGAAGATCACGACCGCTCATCTTTCTGAGAGCAATGACCATGGCCGGCGGCTTATCTTTCGTATTCACTGTCACATCTTCAACGTCACCCACTTCTGCGGCTTCCCAGGCTCGAGCGAACAGCGAGCGCGCGGTAACGTTGTCGACATCCCACAGCACATCTGCGGCCCGCGCCAGCACCCGCGGTCTGAGCGACAGATCGTTATAACTTCGGGCGTCGTTGGCCAGCGAAATAACTAACGAAACAGCAAAGGCGCGGCGTTGAGCTTCAGCCGAGTTAGCTTCGGGCAAATTGCTCTTCTCCCCCTCGCCAGGCTTCATCGGAATTCTGCTCCGGCTTTCGCTTTGGGCCAGAGCTGAAAGTGAAAGAACGAATAGACATGAGAGCAAAATGATCGACCGGGAAAGAGATTTGCGGTTGAGAAGTTTTAACGTGCTGGGTATGCGCATGATTCCACGCTCCTCTTCTTCGTCAGGCTGGCCAGAGCCCTGCGGTTACCGTCGATAACTGAGACTCAAAAATCTTTGTTGGGTGAAGGCATTCTTCTTCCAGCTTCTACAACCCGGGCGTCACTGTGTCAACAAGAATGTTTGCGAAAGAGCTAGCGCCACCAGAGAGAAACACTTACCTTCACCTTTGACGCTGCTCGGTACTGTCGCCGCGCAGGCTGTTAGGTGCGCTAGCATTCATAATTGCTCGAAATCCCCCGTGTGATACACGCGGCGACGCATTGCTGGAAGTCAACATGGCGCGCATGTCTTTGGGATAGGGCGGTGTAAATAATTCAATCCGAAGTCTCGATTTAAGCTTTCTCACTCATAATAGATCTTAAATCAGTACAACGGGTTTGCACGCTGGGAGTCGTGTGCTTAAATGTAAATCTCAATAACTCCATGATTGATTTTCTTTCTCAACTCAACGAACAACAACGCGAAGCAGTTAGTTCGAGCGACGGGCCGCTGCTGATTCTGGCCGGGGCCGGCTCTGGAAAGACGCGCGTAATTGCCCATCGGATCGCCTATATCATCGCAGAGCGTGGTGTCTGGCCGCGGAATATTCTCGCGGTGACTTTCACGAACAAAGCTGCCGAAGAGATGCGCAATCGCGTCAACAAACTTCTGGAAGACCTTGAACTCGGCAGCGCGCCGCTGATCTCGACCTTTCACAGTCTGTGCGTACGGATCCTGCGGCGCGACATCGAAGCTCTGCAGGCTGGCTATACGCGTTCGTTCACAATCTATGATCAGGACGACGCCGTCCGCCTGACCAGAAACTGCATTCGCGATCTGGGTTTTGATGATAAGCAACTGGCGCCACGTTCAGTGCAATCGGCGATCAGCGCGGCGAAGAATCGTGGTGAAGATGCTGAAGCTTTCACTGCGCGGGCCCAGTTTGTTGACGAGCGCCGGGCTTCGATCGCGGCCGTCTTTCAACAATATGAAGAGCGTCTGCGAAAGAATAATGCGCTCGACTTTGACGATTTGCTGATCAAGGCGGTCCGTTTGCTGCGCGATGTTCCGGAGGTGCGCGAACGCTACAACAACCAGTTTCGCTATTTACTGGTAGACGAGTACCAGGATACTAACTCTCTGCAATTCTCACTGATTCGTCTGCTCACCGAAAAGCAGCAGAACATTTGCGTCGTAGGCGACCCCGATCAGTCCATCTATCGCTGGCGCGGCGCGGACATTACCAACATTCTGAAGTTTGAAGAGCACTTCCCGTCGGCGAAGGTCATTCGGCTGGAAGAGAATTATCGTTCGACGCAAAACATCCTGGACGTTGCCAGTGGTTTGATTCGTCATAACGTTCAGCGGAAAGAAAAAGCTTTGTGGACACAGAACGTCGCAGGCGAAAAGATTCGCTATTACCAGGCGCTCGACGCGGAATCCGAGGCGCGTTTTGTCACTGGAAAGATTCAGGAACATCTGCGCAGCGATCGTGATCTCCGGGCCGCCGTGCTCTATCGCACCAACTCGCAATCGCGCGTCTTTGAAGAAGCGATGCGCCGAGCAGGACTCTCATACAACATCGTGGGCGGATTTTCTTTCTATGAGCGGATGGAAGTCCGCGACATCATCGCGTATCTGAAGCTGGCGATGAATCCGCACGACTCGATCGCTTTGCAACGAGTCATCAATACGCCGACGCGGGGCATCGGCAAAATGACACTCGACGAGATTGATATTCGCTCGCGCGAACTCGGAGTTTCCTACTGGGAGGCCATTACGGATCTGCTCGCGGACGAGCGGCGTCTTTCGCCGCGGGCTGCGGCCGCCCTCGCTAACTTCCAAAGGATCGTCAAGGGATTGGCGGCCAGGGCGCAGAGCGTGATGACCGGTGCGAATAATGGCGAGAACGAAGTGGGCGAGAGCGACAGCGAGGGCGCTGATGCACGGGGCAGTAGCCCGACCCGGGGTCCCCAGACGGGCAACCCGGCTGGGGTGGGGGCGGTCAGGGAGGGCTCCGATAGACAAACCGTAGAGTCGGCGTCTCCAGTTTCAGATTTGGTCAAAGCCGCGATTCTTGATACAGGTTACGAAAATGCCTTAAAGGCTGAGAATAACGACGAAGCTGAAGCCCGCCTGGAAAACCTACAGGAGTTGGTCAACGCGGCGGTGGACTATGACGAGCAGGGACCGGAGGGTTTGCGAGACTTTATTGATCATTCTGCTCTGGTGGCCGACACCGACCAGTACAAAGCCGACGTGCCGGTGACGTTAATGACTGCACACTCTGCCAAAGGTCTCGAGTTTCCACTCGTTTTCATCGTCGGGCTGGAAGATGGTCTGTTCCCGCATTCGCGTTCGCTCAGCGATGCCTCAGATATCGAAGAAGAGCGTCGGCTGGCTTATGTGGCCATGACCCGCGCCGAAAAGTATCTGTACGTGACGCATGCCGTGAAGCGACGCGTTTACGGCGAAGAACTGGCGTCCGAGCCTTCACAGTTCCTTAACGAAATGCCCCTCGACCTGATCGAGGATATCTCGCGTGGGAGGTCCTGGTTGTCGTTTGCGCGCAGATCGAAGACCGTGGAGCAGGCGGCCGGTTCACTCCAGCATCAATATGAGGAATCGTCGGGTGGCGAGCCGGGAGAGATTTCAGAATTCGGCAATTCCGGCCGTCTGAGCGCCCGGCGACCGGGAACAAAATTTCCCGGTAAGACCTATGACAGCGTCGAATCCATTGAAGAGTTTTTCCGCAAACGGGCCGCGAAGATGGGTGGTCATGGAACTTCCAGCGGGAAAGATAAGGGAAGTATTCAGACCCAGGCTTCACCAGACAGCGGGGCTGGGAGGGCTAATGCGGACGGTTCGGGAAGTGCGGGACAGGGTTCGCGCTCGGCGCTCAACGCGGACAGGGATGTCCGCGCTCCTGGCAGCCACGACATTCTCCCCGGATCTTACGTTCGGCATGCGAAGTACGGCCGAGGCCTGGTGCTGCGGCGAGAAGGCTCTGGCGACCAGACCAAGTTCACGGTCAGCTTCCCCGGCTATGGGCAGAAGAAGCTCATCGAAAAATACGCAAATCTTGAAATGGCCTAGGAAATCGCCAGGATTTCGTGATCCTTCGAACTGTCCATCACCTCAAAAGGGTTCGTTTCCGAGCTCAGGAATGGCAGTCGATGCAACGGAATTAGTACATTTCGGTGCTGACCTCCGGCTGGACACCCCAAAGAACCGTGTGATAGCCTCTTCGGCGTCAAACCAGCGAACCACCAGGTTCGCTTTTTTCTTTGGTCTTTTCAGCGCCGCGCATTAAGGATCCAAGCCCTCTAACTTCGGCTGACTACTTCAGTCTCCTAGAGCCGAGGGTCGAGTCGGGAATTTGAACGACTCGCGCGCCGCGCTTCTGAAGAGCTGGCATTAACCTCGGATAGGAGAACCCGATTGATGAGATCCACTGCTATTGGAAGCGCTGTCAGTGTGCTTCTCGTTTTTTCTGCAATTTCCTACGCAAAAAACTACGTTCATCAGGACCCGAAACCAGTTCCACCAACTCAGAAGCTTCAAACTTTAGAGCCGCAGATCGGATCTCAGCAGACGAACTCAGAACGTAATGTGTCGGCCGTCTCGGAGCCCACATCCAGTCCCGTTGTTAAGCAAACATCTGCTTCGGTTCGCAAAGACGATTTTGAGGTGGCGCCGCAAACCTACACCGCGACGGCCTATAGCCTGCGCGGTCGGACCGCCAGCGGCAGGCCCGTTAGCCGCGGATTGATCGCCGCCGACCCTTCGGTTTTGCCATTAGGAACGCGAGTCAGGGTGGAAGCCGGCACTTTTAGCGGCGAATATGTAGTTGGGGACACCGGTGGGTCAGTGAGAGGACGACGGATAGACATCTGGACGCCCACTTCTCGGGAAGCTCTCCAGTTTGGACGAAGAGCCGTGAAGCTGACGGTGCTCTCGTTTGGTGGCCGGCGTGCGAAAGCGAATTCCGCTCGGACTCGCCGTGTGAATGTTGGAACCTCGACTCTTCCAGTAACTCAATCGACTGATAAACAAGAGAAGTAATTACCCAAGAACATCAGCGACTGCTTTCGGCAAGGGCGGGTTAGACAGGATCTAATCCGCTTTTCTTTTTTTTCGGCGAAGCAGTTAAGATGCTCCGGCAATGTCCAACCCAAGTGATGCCGTAGCTGGAATGCCCGCTTCGCTGATCGAAGTCTGGCGCGGCCCCATTGTTGAATCCCGTCACCGAGGACATCTAACCGCGGTCGACGGCATGGGGAACACTATCGCCGGGTTGGGTCTACCCGAGACCGTTACTTACGTACGTTCCTCCGGAAAACCTTTTCAGGCTATCCCAGTGATCGTCTCGGGCGCGGCAGACCGTTTTGGCTTTACCGAAAGGGAAATCGCGATCGCCTGCGGCTCGCACAGCGGCGAGGCAATTCACGTCGACACCGTCCGCTCGATGCTCGCCAAAATTGGTCTGGATGAAAGTGCGCTCAAGTGCGGCGTGCATGAACCTTTCAGCGCCGAGGTCGCACGCGAACTGGCTCTAAAGCAAAAGCCGCCGAATGTGCTGCAAAATAATTGTTCCGGCAAGCACGCGGCCATGCTGGCCTTAGCGGTGCATGTCGGCGCGCCGACGGGAAGCTATGATGACTGGGGGAGTCCCGTACAGCAGGCGATCGCGAAAACAGTTGCGGAGTTTTCAGATATTCCAGTGGACCAGATGGCCATCGGTGTCGACGGTTGTGGCGTTCCGGTCTTTGGAGTGCCGGTGAGGGACATGGCATTGATGTATGCCCGGCTCGTCTCACCGTCCCGGAGCTTGGACCACGCCACCCGGACCGCCTGCCGGCGCATTATCAAAGCGATGATTGATTTTCCCGAGATGGTGGGCGGCGCCAAAGATCGCCTGGATACCGAGCTGATTAAGGCCGGGCAGGGCAGGCTGATTTCAAAAATAGGTGCAGAAGGCGTCTACACCGTGGGAGTTCTGCCCTCGGCCGAGTGGCCGAACGGACTGGGAGTGGCGCTGAAGATCGAAGACGGAGACGACCATCGGGCCCGCCCGCCGGCCGTGATCGAAGCCCTGAGACAACTGAACGTCCTGGCGAAAAGCGAACTGATTGCACTGGCTTCCTATGCGCCGACGATTATTAGGAATCGACGCGGCGAACGCGTCGGCGAGGTCCGGGCTGCCTTTACACTGGAAATTAACAGAGCGTCTAGTTAGCTCAAGACGCGAAGTAGTCACAGACATCGTCTAATGACCCGCAACACAGCCGAAACAGATTCGCTCGCTGAAAACCTGGCAGGGGCAGAGCCAAAACTCCTGCGCGATCAATACGGCGCTGTTGATTACGATTCGTTGCCAGAGGTGATCCAGTGGTTTCTCGACTACGACCAGCGCGTGGGCGTGATCAAACACGCAAAAGTGGAAGAATTGTTTCAATGGAAGCAGGAACAGAGCCGCCTGGCACGTGAAGATGTGTTCCACTTCAATCGCGCCGAAGATCGCCTGGCTATTGGCATCATCCAGTCTGTCGCGCACAACCCGACTGAACGCGAGCTGCACGCCTGGATAGCCCAGTTATTGAACGCGCTGGATCGTGCTTCAAAAGCGACTGAGGATATTTCTGCCGCGTATGATCTCGACATCAGCGCTGCCAGTTCGGTGGTCGGAGAGTCACAAAAGATCCCAGCCGCGACTACGCGTGCCGACTTTCTTTTTAATTGTTGGCTCGAAACGCTGTGCACGGCAGAGATTCGCGTCCTCGGCTGGTTGTATCGCGAATTCTACGCCCGTCCTTTTCATCCCGAAAACTTCTGAGATCGCGGTTGCTTAAACGAACTCAACACGTCAATTAGGCGGCGACCTAAACTGTAGCCTGTGACTCCAGATCGATTGGCTTTGTCCTCCCAATTTCTCAGATACGGAACCGTTCGCAGTAGCAATTGGGTCGCTTGTAACAGCCCGCTTGCTGCCCCACACGGTGCCGGTACCGCGCGCGAGCGATTTTAGTTCATAATTGCAATCTCTCTGTATTGAACGCCTACAAGCTGATTTCGCGGAACTCCCATCTTCACTTCTTTCAAGCGTAAAGCACCGAACTCTTCGGGTCAGCTTTTATTAGAAAAAGTAAAGAAGGTTGGTTGGTCCGTCCTTGAAAGAGTGCACTGGCACAATCATTGCTGGTGCTTCGAACGACAAAAAGCAAAAGGGTAAAAAAGCAATCAGGGTCAGGCTCGGAGACAACGGTTGCGAGATGCTTTGGGGGAGGCATTTCACATCTGAGCGATGGCGGCTCTTTCGGGGGAACGGAGTCGCCAGGACGGTCGAAGAGCAAAAGGCAAGGGCTGCTGATGGACGGCCTGACGAGGCTAGGGGGAGCCTTGCAGGATCTATCAGCAGCCCACAAGCCTATTAAAGACTGACCAGCAGTCATTGTTGCTGATTTAAGAACAAGGGGAGAAAGCGCGGCCGATTCAATTGAGTCGGTCGCGCTTTTGTTTTTTGGGTGACGAGGTCAGTACCGAGAGCGGTAGCGACCGGGTCGCCATCTCCGCGCATCCGACGTGATAAGAACGGGCCCGGTCGCTACCGCTCTCGGTACCGACTTCGTCACAGCGAGGACGCTCGCCCCCTTTTGAACTGTCAGACTTGGCTGGTACACTCCTAACCCGCTCTGCTTCAAATTTAAATACGATTCCAAGGTCAGGATTCATAGAACAAGTGTCTGCACCAAGCATTGAAACGATCGTATCGCTCGCCAAACGGCGCGGCTTTGTCTATCCATCGTCGGAAATCTACGGCGGTCTGGGGAGCGCCTGGGATTACGGCCCGATGGGCATCGAACTCGTCAATAACGTTAAGCGAGCGTGGTGGCGGTGGATGGTTTACGAACGAGATGACATCGAAGGGCTCGACTCTTCGATCATCTTGAACCGTCTGGTTTGGAAATACTCCGGTCATGAAGATACCTTTCACGACTGGCTGGTCGATTGCCGGAAGTGCAAGAATCGCTTTCGCGCCGACAAGGTAGGTAGCTTCGTCTCGATAGCACCAGATGGCACGTCGGTATTCACCCCGGGCGATTGCCCATCATGTGGAGCTAATGATTGGACCAAACCCCGAGCCTTTAATACGATGCTGCAAACCAGACTCGGGGCCGTGGCCGAAGACGATCCGACCGCGTTGGCCTATCTGCGTCCGGAAACTGCGCAGGGCATCTTCATAAATTTTCATAACGTACTCAACACCAGCCGGCGCAAACTGCCGTTCGGTGTCGCGCAAATCGGCAAATCATTTCGTAACGAAGTCACGCCGGGCAATTTCATTTTTCGCACGCGAGAGTTCGAACAGATGGAGATGGAATATTTTGTGCGGCCGGGCGAGGATGAGGAAGCCCATCAGGAATGGATCGACGCCTGTCATCAATGGTTTCAGAACATCGGCATCTCACCCGACAATTTGCGGCTTTATGAACAGCCGAAGGAAGAGCTGGCCCACTATGCCAAGCGCACTGTCGATATTCAGTACCGGTTTTTCCCGGAACGCGAAGACCCTGAGCGCAACTGGGACGAGCTGATGGGCATCGCTAATCGGACAGACTTTGATCTCCGCACGCATTCAAAGAAACCGGAAGACGCTGAAGGAAAACGCCTGAATCCGGATTCAACAGAGGACCTTTCGTATTTTGACGAGCAAACCAAGCAGCGTTTCTACCCTTACGTGATCGAACCCGCCGCCGGCGTCAATCGCACCGTGCTCGCGCTCTTAATGGACGCGTATACCGAAAAAACAAACGACAAAGCCGAAACCCGCGTGATCCTAAAGCTCCATCATTCAATGGCTCCGATTAAAGTGGCCGTGCTGCCTTTGGCCAAAAACAAACCTGAGATCGTCGGTATGGCAAAAGCAATCAAACGCTCACTGCAACCCATCGTGCGCGCGGTCTACGACGATACCGGTGGAATTGGAAAGCTATACGCACGGCAGGACGAGATTGGAACCCCTTTCTGCGTAACGGTCGATCACCAGTCACTGGAAGACGAGGCCGTCACGGTGCGCGACCGGGATACGTGGGAGCAAGAGCGAGTCAAGGTAGCTGATCTACCGACGTATCTGCTGCAGAGATTCAGCCCGGGGGCTTGATCCAGCCTCTGACTTGTTCCGTTCGTCAGCCAAGCGGGGCATTAGCCCGACCGTAAGGGAGGGCTCCGTACAGAACCGCTCGCGGTAGCAGCGGGTTCTTTCAATACGGAGTGCGTCATCGAAGGCGGTACCCGCTCGCTACTGCGAGCGGTTCTGTATCACCTTGATCACGTGGTAATGCTTCGCTCCCTTGCGCAAGACCAAAACCTGGCCGTCGATCAATTCTGAACCAGAAATCGTTTGCCGCGCATCGCTGACTCGGCGATTGTTCATACAGACGCCGCCGCCCTGCACCAGACGCTTGGCCTCGCCCTTCGAGGGCGCCAGGCCTGAGACCACCAACGCATCGACGATCGTGAAACCGTTCCCCTCCAACTTTGATTTTTCCAGTTCCGTCGAAGGTACGTCAGCGAAGATGTCGAGAATCTCCTGCACACCCAGGCCGCTGATCTCTTTGCCGAACAGAACTTCCGACGCGCGTAAAGCCTTCTCAAGTTCCGTGTCGCCGTGAACCAGCTTGGTCACGTGCCGAGCCAGCTCTCTCTGGGCCCGGCGTTTCTCCGGCTCAGTCCGAACACTTTCCGCCAACTCCTCGATCTCTGCTTGCGATAGCCACGTGAAGAATTTCAAATAGATGATGGCGTCGCGGTCATCAGTGTTAAGCCAGAACTGATAGAACCGGTAAGGCGAAGTCAGTTTAGGATCCAACCACACTGCTCCGGCTTCGGTCTTCCCGAACTTCACGCCGGCCGAGGTAGTGACCAGCGGAAATACCAGCCCGTGCGCCCGCGCGCTGCGCAGGCGGCGAATCAGATCGATTCCGGCAAGAATGTTTCCCCATTGATCGCTGCCGCCCATTTGCAGAGTGCAACCATGCCGGTCATAGAGGACCAGGTAATCGTAGGCTTGCAACAATGGATAGCTGAACTCAGTAAAGGAAATTCCTTCTTCGGTTTCCAAACGCCTCTTGATAGCTTCTTTAGCCAGAAGATTATTGACCGTAAAATATTTTCCGACGTCGCGGAGGAACTCCATCATCGAGATCGGAGCGAGCCAATCGGCGTTATTGATTATACGCGCCGGATTCGACGGCGCGTCGAAATCGAGAAAGCGGCTCAACTGCTCTTTAATACCGACAAGGTTCTCTTCGACCTGAGCAGGCGCTAATAGTTGACGCTCCTTCGTCTTTCCGCTCGGGTCGCCGATCAAGCCGGTCCCGCCGCCCGCGATCGCAATCGGCGTGTGCCCGAACCTTTGTAAGCGCGCCAGACCCATCACCGGCAGAAGCGATCCAACATGCAGACTGGCCGCCGAAGGATCAAAGCCAATGTAAGCCGTCAGCTTTTCCTCAACGAGGATCTTCTGTAGGTCGGGCGTGGCTTCGTGAAGCATGCCACGCCACTGGAATTCGTCGTATAGGTTAGTCGTCATGTGACCGTCACGCGCGGTGGACGATAATAGCAAGATACTCTAAGTCAAACGAGTCAGCTTTCAAAGCTTGCAGTCCTACTTCCTGGTTGACGGAGAAGGACCGATGAAACTCCGGGTCTGAACAGGCCTTGATAACGTCTTGTGTGAATGTTATAGGAACGTCTAGCTTCAAACGATCGACAGTCATTCTGGTGATCCGGCTTCGCTCGCTGCTCATGACCAAACGCATTTCGGGGATGGACATTTTTCTGGCGCTATTGGTCGTGCTTCTTCTCGGCGCCTTGCTGGCATTTGTTTACCTGGGCCACTTCACCAGATACATGGCGGATGATTATTGCACTGCCGCGTATGCGAACTCCGCCGGATTCTACAAACCACAAATTGAATCGTACAGGGATTGGACCGGCCGGTTCTCTTTTAGTTTTCTTCTGGCGGTGGCTGAACTCATCGGTCCGTCGATTGTGCCGTTCTTACCGTTGTTCGCGTTAACATGCTGGCTGGCGGCGAGCGTGTGGTCAATCTATCAGATCGCCACGGTCGCACAATGGCCGCGTGCTTTCTTGGTGTCGGCCATACTCGCCGAACTGATCATCTTCGCCACTCTAAACAGCGCACACCACATCGTCCAGTCCTTCTACTGGCAGACTGGCTTGCTGACTTATACCGCGCCTTTGATATTCATGACGCTTTATGTTGGCGTCGTTGTCTATGGAGCAAAGCGACGGCTGCAGATGAGGTCGATTTGGATACTGGTGATCGCAAGTTTCGCCATCACCTTTTTCGCTGGGGGGTTCTCAGAAACTTATGTGGTGATGCAAACGTGCTGCTTGTTGCTGCCGGCCCTTGCCGTTTTCAAATTGTTTCGGCGATCGCTGTGGGTCTCACTTCCTTTTACGGTTGCCGGTTTGGCTGGCTCACTAATGTCAGTAGCCGTCGTGGTGGCGGCTCCCGGCAATAAGATCCGACAGAGCTTTTTCCCGCCACCGCCTGACCTGATTAATCTGACTAAGCTCTCGATCCATTACACAGTTCGTTTTGTCGGGCGCACGGTCTACCAGTCGCCACTGACTCTTGTTGGGTTATTGCTGGTTCCGATGGTGATCGCACATTATCTATTTCGACTCAATCGACAACGCCCGGGTCCGGATATCAGGATGACTCGAATCCTTCTCGTGTCTTTGCCACTTGTTTCATTGTTTCTGATCTTCATTAGTTTTGTTCCCGGTGTTTACGGGACTTCGGGCGATCCGGCCTGGCGCACGCGCATCATTCCCCAATTCGTCCTGGCTTTCACCATGGTCGGCTGGAGTTTTCTGGCAGGATTGGCGTTGTCACCGAGGCTTTCTACTTCGCGTTACGCATCATGGATCCGGACCGCCAGCCTTACTGCGGTGATTGTCCTGGCTATCTCATCGCCGGTGCTTAGCATACGACGAATCTTCAAACTCGTTCCTTTGGCCAGGGCCAGTGCAAATCTGTGGGACCAGTCAGATCGTGAGTTACGCGCGGCGAAAGCTCAAGGGTTAAGAGATGTGACAATTCCGGCTGTGGACGATGTGGAGTCAAGGTTGGGCGCGCCCTTTGATGAACTGGAGATCGACCACAACGCAAAGAACTGGAAGAACCAATGCGTTGCAAATTATTATGGGCTCAACTCAATTAGGGCCCGCTGAAATTCGTCCGGGCTTTATTAAATAACCGATTTGATAGTGACCGATGACAACTGGCGTTCACCGCCAATCGCACCAATCCCGATCCGACAACGTCCACCAATCCATGCCGATCGGCTGGCCGTCGGGTGGATCGTTGGCCTTCGTCAGATTCATTTTCTTCGGATCTTCCTGAAAATGTTTGATCTGGTCCACGGCGTGGGCGAGAAACGCCCGCTGGTTTTCGTCGCGTGTAAGATCTTGTTGCTGAATCAACCAGCTCTTCAACAGTGCCAGTCTGAATTCAGCGATGGCCCGAACCTGGTTCGATGCGTGCTCGCCTGAAGCGAGTGACATCAGATCCAACAGCACGACCATGTTCACGGTGTGTTGTATCTCCGCGTTGTAGCCCGCACCCACGGGCGCCTTCCATGTCGACGCGATAATCTTATCCAGGACTTCATCAAAACCAGGATAGCGCGAGTCGCGGGCGTGGTATTCCACCAAACGCGCGGCGCGTTCCTGATTCAAGAGAAAGTCACAGACGTGATCGGCAAACGCTTCGGCCGGCGCGAGCGCGTCAAAGTTGGGATACGTGCGAATGCGAAAGTCTTCGCGCGTGCGCGGGTAGCCCGGAGGCCGCGGCGGAATCAAACGCAGCACGGACTCAGGCAGAGCCAGTGATTCCGGCTTAAGAGTATTGAGCACGGCGTTGAGTGCGCGTCGCTGCTCTTCCGGTGAAATGATTTGCGGATTCGTGTCGCCCTTGCCACGCAGACTAAAGGTGTAGTCCTCGCCTCCGACCAGTTTTGCGGCCGCTTCAACCTGATAGCGGTGATACATGTAGAGCGGCACCAGCACGTCTTCGAGCGTGGCCATCGGCGCGCCTTCGCGAATATTGTTTTCGCCAAAGCGACGGAGCGCCGCGGCCCTTACCTTGATAACATTCGCCAACCCGTCGACGACATTGGCCCCGTTGTCCCAAAGATGCGCGACGGAACTCGAGGCGCTGGCGGGACGCGCATCCTGATCGGTCAGATACATCAAGCCGCGTTTGAAAGCATCGCTCAGGATTTTGTCGAGCGCAGCCTGTTCATCTGTACCGGCGGGAAAATCCTGATAGCCGTAGGCGATCGTCACCTTGTCCCAATCGCCGATGCCACGCGCGTAAGCGTCCGAGATGTCAGGGATGCCGTCAGCGCCGAGCTTTATCAAGGGCGCCGGATAATCCATGACTGAGGCGCGATTTGTGATGCTGGCGGTGAAATTGTGTTGCAGGCCGAGCGTGTGGCCGACTTCGTGCGCCGCGAGTTGCCGCAAGCGCGCGAGCACGACCTGCTCCATAATCTTCGCCGTTTGCGATTTACCTTTTTCGTAAGGGGCCAACAAGCCTTCGGCGATCAGAAAATCCTGCCGGTCCCGCAGCGAGCCCAAGCTGACTCGACCTTGAATAATCTCGCCCGTGCGGGGGTCGTGGAGTGAACTGCCATACGACCAGCCGCGCGTCGAGCGATGCACCCATTGGATCACGTTGTAGCGCACGTCCATCGGATCCGCGCCGGCCGGCATCAGCTCAACGCGAAATGCATTTCGGTAACCGGCGGCTTCGAAGGCCTGGTTCCACCAGCTCGCGCCTTCAATTAAAGCCGAACGCACCGGCTCCGGCGCGCCGCGATCGACGTAATAGACGATCGGCTTGACGGGATCGCTCATCGCGACCGACGGATCTTTCTTTTGCAGGCGATGATGGCTGAGGTAGTGCCTGGTGATGGGTTCGCTGATGGGCGTGGCAAAGTCCATGAAGCTAATTCCGGAGTAACCGGCGCGCGGATCGTTTGCGCGCGGCTTGAAACCCGGCGGCGGCAACTCGACAAACGAGACGTGCTCTCGAACAGTAATGGCTTGCGGCACTGGTGTGACTTGCCGGACCAAAGGGCCGGGCTCGCCTTCACTGGTGAAGGTCAGCGTGGTTTCGACTTCAGTGTT
>WNFP01002475.1_pt1 | contig 28429 bp, 21 predicted proteins | sample 5400201 | NCBI WGS metagenome assembly WNFP01 (sample SAMN13153355, study PRJNA577476) | soil metagenome | isolation source: 115 cm saprolite under Madrone tree | place: USA:California | collected 2016-06-14 | reverse complement strand
GAGTACGTCTTCGGGACCGATGCGGTATTCCCCGACGCTTACGGCCGGTGCCGAAGGATTGGAATCCAGTAGCTCCTTCAGGCGGCGATTCCAATCCTGGGCAGTTTTCAAGTTTGTCTGAGACGTATTTTGGTTCTGACTTGCCGATTGCGGCGCGGAGAGAACTTCTTGGTTGCCTTGGTTACAATCGTTTGTCTCGGCAGACAACATATGGTGCGGGAAACAAAATAATCTTACGGCGATTGCAAAGACGCCGATAACCAATCCTTTGGACCCAGTTCTTTTCACTTGAATAGCTCTGACTCCCACTTCGGAACGCAGACCGGACAGATTCAGGCTACGAACTAAAGCAGCGAAAGTCGATCAGGTGTACCCTGGAATTGGAATACAGGTGAAGACCCGAGATTGAATGAGCCGAACTTATCCGTTAGGCACCCGCTTGGTGGCCTGGTGTCCGCTTTGGCGGCTGCCGCCGGCCTGGAAATTCTTCAGCCGCAAACTCTCGAGTAGCAGGTAAACGATGAACCGTGAACCATAGACCAAGTACCGCCGCCATAGGCGGCGGGGTTCCTGCACGAGCCGGAAAAACCATTCAAGGCCGTGTTCACGAATCAGACGAGGGGCCTGCCTCCGCCTTCCGGAAAGCATGTCAAATGCCGCACCCACACCTACCAGAACCGGGACTCGTAGTCGCGACTTATACTCGTGCGTCCAGCGCTCTTGCTTTGGAGTCCCCAATCCCACCCAGAGTACATCCGGTGCGGCGCGGTCTATCATTTCCACCATTTCGTCATTTTCCTCGGCACTTAGTGGCCGAAAGGGAGGCGAGCACGTGCCAACCACGTTCAGCCCCGGGAACCGAGCCTTAAGTGAAGCGGCCAGGCGGTCGGCAACACCCGGCTCCCCTCCGTAGAAAAAGTGTCGGTAGCCCTTCTCGGCGCTTTCCTCACAAAACGCCAAGAGCAAATCTGGTCCGTAGACGCGCCTGCGCAGGAAGTGACCTTGGCGCCGCCCCAACCACACTAGCGGCATGCCGTCGGGCACCACCAGGTCCGCTTCGTTCAGAACTTCCTTGAAGGAAGCATCATGCTGCGCTTCAACGATGCCATGCATGCCAGTGGCCGCTATGGAGTGACATCCATCGCGCTCGCGAATCCATCCTCTCATCTGCTCGACGACTTCCTCGATCTGCACGGCGTGCGTTCGAACTCCAAGTACGTCGAACGTCACACTTTGAAATCGCCCCTTGTTCGGCTCCCACCGCACTGTTTTGGCGGAGTGCGCTGGTTTTGTCAAAACTGCGTAAATGGAGACACCCAAATTGCCGAGCGGAGTACTCTCTAGGCGCGCGACGATCCGCCGGTAAGTGTTCTTAAAGGGCAGCGGAAATGAGTCGAGCGGAGGAAAAATAAATCCGGACTCTTGAATTTGAAATCCGACTTTCCGAGCCATGGCGAAGAGACCGCGGCGCGTATAGATTCGTGCGTAGCAGATGTGCCGGCGAAGCGACTCGGGTAGCCACGAAACCAGGGGGACATTTCGACCAAGCGAAAAAGTTCCCAGCCGGCAGGGATGGCTCTCAAATGGATAGAACTTGTTCGGAACAAAAAGGGCCAACAGCCCTCCCGGTTTTAATACGCGAAAACACTCTGCCAGCACTTTCGTGTCGCAGTCCGTATGCTCGAGAACTTCAATCATGGTGACTACATCAAAACTCTCCGAGGCAAATGGCAGATCTTCACCGCTCCCTTGCACTCGCGGGATGGCTTCCCGAAACGCCTGCAAATGCGGCATATGAAGATCAATCCCGCAAACGTAATCCGCTCGCCGCGCAATTTCTTGCGTGTAACACCCATTGCCGCACCCAAGGTCGAGGACCCGCTTGCCATTGAAATTCAAGATCTGATCCATTTTCCCCATGCGCTTTGTGACAGCGTAGGACTCGTAGGATGCAGGGCCCCCAAGGCCGATCGGGGCTTGCATAGGCTCCGAGTTGACTTGATGGTTCAGGCCGCGTCCTCCGACACTTGTTGCGATTTCATCACTCATGACGGCAATGACTATTTCGATACGCGGTCTTAGTGTAGGAAGTGCATGCCGCCTCGTCGATAGGGTCAAGGCCCTAATTGGAATGCAGTCAGAGACCCGAAGAGGATCAGAATTGTGACATAATCAACGTGTCGCCGAGTATTCCGAAGGGCATTTGTGGTTCCTTTGATCGCTCGAAATAACTCGCTCATCAGCTTATGGATGCTAGTTAGAGCTGTTTTTCGAGGCGTTAGCTAGGTCCTCGGCGGAGTTGAAAGGGAGCAGTTGACGCATGGCGAAAATGCTCTGCATGCCTGCAGAGGCCATATGAAAGTGGTTCTTCCACGCAATTGCCCACTGGAGAAGTCTGTGGGCGGGCAGGGGACATCATGAACAATGGCGGGGTGGGACCTGTGAGGCGTGTTAAGAACGCTCGAGCAATATGGCGGTTTCTAGCCACCCAAGAAGCTTTCCGCCGGGCTCCTCTACGCACACTCTTTCGGCTCGTCACTTGGTATTGCAAATGCTGGTTGCAGATGCCGGCGGTCGTAAAATTGCCCAGGTGGGATGTGCGGATGTCTTTCCCCAACCAAAGCCGGGGCCCCAGAAAGTTCATATTTGCCTTCCGCGAATACTATGAACCTGAACTGCCCTATTTGGAGAGAATACTTTCGCCCGGGAAGGTCTTTATCGACGTGGGCGCGAACTTTGGCATTTATACGCTCGTAGCTAGCAAACTCGTCGGCGATACGGGCAAGGTGCTTGCTTTTGAGCCAGCGGCTGAGTCCTTTGGAATTCTGCGAAAGAATGTTGAGTTGAACCATTGCTCGAACGTATCTGCTTTCCAAGTTGCCTTAGCGGAAACGAGAAGCAAGGCGTGGCTCAATCACGAATGGGATCCCGCATGCAATTGGCTGCGCAAAGACCCACGCTCCAGCAGCGATGGCGAAGAGGTACAAACGGTAGCACTCGACCAACTACTTGAGGAGTGTGGCGTAGACCGCGTGGACGCCATGAAGATAGACGCAGAAGGTGCCGAAGAACTGATTCTGCGCGGAGCGATTCGATGCATTGCCACCCAAAGCCCAATCATCATCTTTGAATTCAATCCGCCCACCGCCTCCCGACTCGGTCTATCGCCATGCGGCGCGAGGGATTTGCTCGAGAGCCTGGGCTATGAATTCTTAGTGCTCAACGACTGCGCGCGGGACAACCGTGCCTCCACACCGGCATATTTCAACATAGTTGCGATTCACAAGCAGTCATTCGAACTATTCTGTGGTTCCGCCCAGCTGTTCCCTAGACCACCGCAAATTGCCAGAACTGAAGAACCATGAGAAGCCATTCGAGCGTGCCGGGGCTTAGCAGCAGCACTGGAAACATTTCTGATGACCAGAAAGGGCGTGCGGTTTGCCGGCCGGTGAGACTGTCACCATTGCCACACCGTCCTCTGGTTTCCATACTCATACCGAGTTACAACCATGGACGTTACTTGAGTGAAGCGATTGAGAGTGTGCTCCAGCAGACCTATAGTCGACTGGAAGTGGTGATTTGTGACGATGGCTCGACCGACGCATCATTGCAAATTTTAGAACGATACCGGTTGTTGGATGAACGAATCAAGCTGGTTCGCCAAGCGAATGGCGGACAGTCCATGGCTTTGAACGCAGCGTTTCGTGAAAGCGCGGGGCAGATCATTTGTTTGCTCGATGACGATGATGTTTTTTTGCCCGACAAGGTGCAACTGGTCGTCAATGCTTTCACCTCTGCACCGGCCTCGGGGCTCGCGGTGAACCGCATGCGGCTGGTGGACGAACGGAGGAAATATGTGGGGGAAATTCCTGCGCTCTACGACCTCCCGTGCGGTTGGCAGGGGGCGTCTCTCAGTCACACTGAGCCCCAAACCTTGCTTGGTCTGCCTCCCAGCTCAGGCTTGTCTCTGCACCGTTCTGTTGCGCAGATTATCTTCCCTCTTCCTGACGGTCTCAAACTCGCTTCCGATAAACTGATCGTGACCCTTGCTCCGTTGATGACTCCAATCACCGCTCTTGAAGCCCCGCTAAGCGAATACCGAGTGCACGGCTCCAATAGCGCCGGGGTCACGAAGTTCACGCAAGCCCGACTCCGAGACTGGGTCTCCTACGAGAGAGAAATCTGGATGGCCTGGCGCAGATACCTCGCATCGCCGTTTTCAGGGCTCCCGCCCGACTTCCCGCTTCCCTCAGCGATGGCCCCCTCGCTGATGGAGTGCGCCCTCGCCCGTTTTCAATCCGATCGGAATTTCAAGGCTATCTGTCATGCAATTCCTCGCACTCATCTACGGACGCTGCACGAGCCTCATCGGCTGTTTTGGCGAGTATCGGTGATATTACCACACTGGCTTTTTTGCAGGTCCTTCGACTTTGTCTACGGCCACACCCGTTTGAAGATGATGGCACGCAGGATTCTGAACCGCCTCCGGAATGGTCTCTGGGCGCCCGTCCGGACACAGAATTCACGTGCCGCGAGGTGAATGTACAACCCCGGAAAGAACCGGCCTCCGATTGCGGCCCATATAGTCGACACTCGAAGTTTGTCAATGACTCCCTTTCGGCAAAACATGTAGTGTCCTCTCTGCCGTACTACCGATAGTAGTTATGACAATGGAGAACTTTCATGGACGCCTTTCACTCGTGATGCCCCTTGGACCACCCGCCTGGATCGGAGGAGGTCATCAACGTGATCACGACTCACGATGGGAACCGGAAGTGAGCGCTATCCTCATTGCACCTGTTGCCTCATCGCTCCCGCCAGATCTGAAACTACTTGCTCGCGTAAACTTCGAGTTGACTTGATGGTTTAGGTCGCATGCTCCGACACTTGTTGCGACGTTCATGGATTATGACGGCAGCGATTATTTTGACCCGCAGTCGTAATGTAGAGAGAGTGCATACCGCGCCGTCGATAGGGTGAAGGCCCTAATTGAAATGCAGTTAAAGATCCGAAGAGGATCAGAATTGTGGCGTGCTAACGTGTCGCAGCACTGTTGCGCAGAGAAAGTGAAGCTTCTGGTGTTGTGCAATGAGGTTGTTCCGAGGGGTGTTTCCTTTGGACGCGCCATCTTTGCGAGGTACGGATTCCGGTTTTGTCGAGACTCTAAGAGTTCTCGAGGATAAGCGAATTGGCTTGGACGCACGTCTATGGCTTGAGGGACTCAAGCCAATGCCGTGCGAGATTCGTAGCCACGGGAGTGCCTAATGCGAATTGCAGTTAGCTATATACAGCAGAATCGCCTTGAAAGGTTCAGGACCATTGCGGTGAGTCGTTTGCAGGGAATTCGTGCGAGGTGGAAGTACCTTTTCGCCCATCCGGCATTTCGCCAATCCCGCATACTAACCCTGTTTCGCCTGCTTCGCTGGAGATTCCAATGCGCCCTCGGAATTCCGGCCACCATCAGGCTTCCTTTGTGGGGAGCTCATATGTATCTCCCCCCTCGAGGGCGTGGGGGAGGGACGACGATGATTTTCGCAGTGCGATGCCGGTACGAGAAGGAACTGCTGCACTTAGACCGCTTCATTTCTCCGGGAATGGTCGTGGTTGACGGAGGTGCGAGTTGCGGTATTTACACCATTGCCGCTGCGAAGCTGGTTGGTTCGACAGGAAAAGTTTTCTCGTTTGAGCCAGCTGTCGAGACTTTTTCAATACTAAGAAAGAATATTGACCTGAATCGTCTGGAAAATGTTCGAGCCTATAGGGCTGCACTCTCCGATACGGACGGGAAGGCTGTGTTCTATCACAATGTGGCGGGGCCAAACGGTTTCTCACTGGGGTGTCCGAGGACGCCTGGACTCGAACTCCAGCAAGAAGAGGTAGCCACCTACACTCTCGGCCGATTGGCCCAAGAAGAAGGTGTTCAGCGAATCGGGCTTATTAAACTTGATGTGGAGGGGGCGGAGGAACTGGCCCTCCGGGGGGCCGGACAGCTCATTGCTCGTGTTCGTCCAACCATTATTTTCGAATTCAATCGCACTGGAGCTCAGCAAATGGGACTTGACTCCCTCGGCTCTTGGAATCTACTGAAGGGTCTGGGTTACACATTTTCGTTACTTGAGGAGCGCGGTGATCTCCGCCCCTTGGACCGCCCGCCTGGATCGGACGAGATAATCAACGTGATCGCGACTCATCATGGGAACCGGAAGTGAGCGCTTTCCTCATCGCGCCTGTTGCCTCATCGCTCCCGCCAGATCTCAAACTACTTGCCAGCGTGGGTTGGCGAGTTGGCTGGGGGCAACATGCGCGACACCTATAGATCAATTTGCGTGGGAGAAGCCATCAACGCTTCGTTTGACGGGGGCCCGCGTTTCTACCGCGGCCTCCTTCGTGCAGAGGGTTTCATACAGCTTTTTCATCCAAATCCCTTTCTTATCCCAGTCGAATTGCTCTCGTACCCTCCGTCGCGCGGCAGTACCTAACCGAATCCGAAAATCCGGGTCTCGTGCCAAGCGTGTCATCGCCGCCGCCAAATCTGATACGACCTGTTCGGGCGAGCTAATCGGAACTTTGATGCCTGTGCCGTCCGCAACTTGAAGGGCTGGCTCACCCAAGTCCAGGCAAACTACCGGCTTGCCCGCTGCCATTGCCTCAACAATTACAAACGCGCCTGGCTCGTGCAGGCTCGGGTAGACCATGGCATCACAGGACCGCAGGCGACCGAGATAAGCGGGACGAGATAAGCTGCTGACGAAATGTACGCATTCTGCAAGGCCAAGGGAGATTGAAAGCTCGGTCAGTTTCCTTTTTTCCGGGCCATCTCCAACAATCCAGTACTGACTGTCCGGAACGCCCTGGTGCAAGATTGCGAAGGCCTTAATGGCCAGGGCGAATCCCTTCCAATGAACTAGCCTCCCAACACTGAGCAACGTGAAAGAAGCTGAACCGTTGGGCCCGAAATCATCTAACCGGTCGAACTCGTTGGTGTCCAACCCTACCTGAGAAAACAAGGTGATCTTATGCTGGTTTCTGAATCTGATTTGTCTCGCAGTTACGGGTGAGACCGCCAGGATAGCGCAGGCCCTGTCCTCCGTCCGGGCACGGACAGGGACGAGACGCACTAAAGAAAGAGCAGCGGCCCTCAGCCACTCATTCACTTTTCCCCGAAGCGAGAACTCCTTCCAAAAGATCCTAGGAGCCGGTAGGCCCGCGCCGACCGGTCCCCAAACGAATGGCACTGGCAGCAGCGCGAGGAAACTCGGAAACCAGAAACTTCCGAGGGTCACATGATGCACAAGGTCAAATTTAACATTTCGGTTAAGCCGTTTCCCAACGAAGTAAACGCCAAGCTGCCAAAGATAGTAATGGACATGAAGATTGCGCTGACCCTCGCGGTACAAGCGCGCCCAGCGTGGCAGGTCGAAGTACACCCAATGGACACTAGGCAAAGGTTTCGTAGCAAGACATTTCTCGATCGCGTCTCGGTTGCGTTGCCAAGTGATCATCCACACTTCATGGAACCGCGAGACCTGGCGGACCCAGTGCCATCCCACGCTTGGTTCCGATCCCGTTCCTGGTTCGCATGCGTAAGTCGAGATGAGAACTCGCATATCAGCCTACCCCATGTGCCCGCCCCGGGCTTTTGAAGAACAAATACAGACGGATACTCGCAGCCAGTGGTTCCGTCGGAATTCTCTACGGTTCGGGCGATCCGTAGACCGCCACGACATTGCCCAAAATCGGCAGCGAGTTAGCTTCGTGAACTCCATCGCCCCGAACACTGAAGAACTTATATCCGAGGCTCTGGAGCAGATCCCATGCCCCGCGTGGCGAAAGGCCCAGACGGGCGGCCGCTTCCTGATTGACCTCAAAAATGATAGTGGGCTTGTACGATGAAACTACCTTGTTCGCTCCACGCACGACCAGCTCTTCGGCACCCTCCACATCCATCTTAATCAGATCCACGCATTCCACAGAGGCTTGATCGAGCGCATTGTCCAGCGATTGCGTCGCAACCTCTTCCCCGCTGGATTGCAGACAGGGACTTTTACCCAGTGAGTTTTGACCAGGGTCCGCTCCGTGGTACAAGAACGCCTGGCCCGTCCTGTCCGAGACGGCTGCAGGATAAATCTGCACGTTCGAAAAGCTGTTCAAAGCCACATTTTCTTTCAACAGAAGAAACGACTGCTGCGATGGTTCGAAGGCGATCACGCGACCTGACGGCCCCACGATCTTGCTTGCCACTAAAGCGTATATCCCAAGGTTCGCGCCCACATCAACAAAAGTCTTCCCGGGTGAGAGGGCACACTCTAAGAACGCCAGCTCAGCTTCATAATCTTCACGAAACACAAAAATTAGTTTTTCGACCCCCTTCCAGCGGGGAGGCAGGAACATCCTCAGACCCCACCTGGCAAGTTTCACGTTCGCCCCCGTATGAAGAGAGCACCGAATTGCCCAACTGATGAAGCGGAAGCTCGTCACGACTGGTGCCCTTTGGAAAGTGGTCTGGGCTCCAAGCCAGCGCCATCTCCTTCTCAGGCTGTTTACCAGGGCCTTCATTACCAGGAAAACCCATTGTTAGCTGGATGAATTGCCAATATGTTGGCATACGCGCTCTCCGTGGGTGGCGACTCGATCCTGGAAGCCGCGCTGGCGGAGCACACGGTGAAGAATCTGTAGCCTAACCCCGCGAGGAGATTCCACGCGCCATACGGCGAGAGACCCAGGAGACTCGCACCCGCAGGCCAAAACTCAAAAATGATTACGGGATTCATGGATGTAACAACCTTTCGCGCTCCCCGCAGGACCAACTCTTCCGCTCCCTGAACATCCATTTTGATGACGTCCACGTGCCTGGCCGGAATCCGCCGAAGCATATCATCGAGCGTTTCAGTAACAACGTATTCGAAACGCTCGGGGAAGGAGGGAAGGGGCGCCAGGGAATTGCCGCTCGGGCAACAGGGAGCTTGGTAAAGGCGGACTTTTCCCGCTTTTTCCGAAAGCGCTGCAGGCACAGCACAGATGTTGGTCAACTCGTTCAGCGCTGCGTTTTTCTGCAGCAGAGGAAACGACTGCATGGAGGGCTCAAAAGCAATAACACGCCCCGAGTTGCCTACGAGCCTGCTCGCTACCAAGGTGTAAATTCCCAGGTTGGCCCCAACATCGATGAACGATCCCCCTGGACTGAGTAGGTTTTGAAGATATGCCAACTCAGGCTCGTAGTTTTCACGAAACGCGAAAACATCGCGGCCGATACCTTGCCATTTGGCGGGCAGATGCATCTGCAACCGCCATGTCGGCAACCGAACGATCACCGTTGTCTGGAACGAGCACCTTACTCGCCATGAGAGCAAGCGCTTTAAGGCGCGAATCGGTGCTCTGCGAAAACCGTATTGCCCTCTTAACCGCTTCCACTTCCCGAGGAGCTTCCCTAGTGGATAATTCATTGTCTCGCCTGGGCTTTGCTGCAAACAAACTATCGGAAATTTTGAAATAGACTTCACCAACGCGAAGCGGTGAACCAGGAAGATCGACTGTATAGTTAGTTAGAGCCTCCTGGTTTGTCGATACGGTCTTTGCCCTAATTGAAATTCAGCTAAAGACCCTAAAAGCGGCGGCCAGGGAAAGTGCTAGAGTTGTGCCTCCGTCTCGCTCGAAGTAAGCGCGACGGGCATGAGCCTTGCCTGTCGGCCAGCGAGGGCGGGGGCAAGAAGCCCTGGTTTTGAAGATATTCGCGAAGTCAGATCGAGTCCTTGTGCATCGGTTATTCGGTACAGGGGACAGAGTGCAAAGTTAAGCTCGCGTTTGCACCCTTGAGGAGAGGGCTGTGGCCAACCAACGTATTCTGGTCGCGGGGGCCGCCGGTTTTATCGGCCATCATCTCGTGCGGCGGCTAAAAAGGGACGGTTACTGGGTCCGCGGCGTAGATTCCAAAAACCCGCGGTACGAGCAGACTCCTGCCGATGAGTTTGAACTGCTTGATCTCCGTCGTTGGGATAACTGCCTTCAAGCAACACGCGGCATCAACCAGGTGTACAACCTTGCCGCCAACGCCGGTGGCGCCGGATACATGAGCGCAAACCTCGCAAATATTGCGCGTAATAACGTGCTAATCAGTTTGCACATGCTAGAGGCCAGTCGGCTAAATGGCGTGCGACGCTTCCTCTATCCCTCTTCGGTATGCGTGTATCCACAGCCCAAACTGAACACACCCAACCCAACTCCACTGAAGGAAGAGGATGCCTTCCCTGCGGACCCCGAACCCAGCTATGGTTGGGAGAAACTCTACACCGAGCAAGTTTGTTCTTACTACCACCATGATTATGGCTTCGAAACCCGCATCGTGCGTCTAACCAACATCTACGGTCCGTTGTGCACTTACGAGGGCGGGAAGGAAAGAGCGCCAGCGGCGATCTGTCGGCAGGTGGCGCTCCTTAACGACGGGGATGAAATCGAGGTCTGGGGCGACGGCCAGCAGTCGCAATCATTCTTGTATATCGACGATTGCGTCGAAGGTCTAGTGAGACTGATGGCATCGGACTACCGCCATCCTCTCAACCTCGGTGCAAACCGACGTATCACCCTGGACCACCTGGTGGAATTGGTATCGGCGCTGGCCGGCAAGAGATTGACCAGGCGCCATAACTTGACGAAACCAGGTGCATCCCGTAGCCGTAGCAGCGACAACATGCGACTCTGGGAAGTGCTGAAATGGAAGCCCTCCGTCAACTTGGAAGAAGGACTCTCCCTTACTTACCGCTGGATTGAAAACGAGTTGCGCCAGGCCGGTCGAATCTCCACAGCCTGTGTTAGTCAGGCGGCCGATTGAAGTACCAGCACGGAAATCTGGTTGCGGGCAGCCCTATCGCGAGCTGATGATCGCATCGGCGCTGCGGTTTTTGGGAGTTGCTACTAGTCAACGTTCTTTAGTAAGCGCAACGCTATCACTTCGCGCCCGCCGAATGCTCCAAGTCTCATCATAGATCTTCATCAAAAGCTGATAATTTCGTTCGCCAGAATATTTCGCTTCGTACTCTGCTCGAGCTGCCTTCCCCATCGCCTCCAATTCCACGGGATGTCGCCAAGCCCACTGCACTTTGACCGCCAGATCATCAGGATCGCCGGCCCTGAAGTGCATGCCCGTCCTCCCAGCTTCCACGATCTCCTGCGGCCCACCCGAGCTAGAGGTAATCACCGGCACGCCACAGGCAAAGGCCTCGACGATGTTCATACCAAAGGGTTCGAACCACTCACTAGCGGATATCAAAAACCGAGCGCCTCTCATGCTATCAAGTCCTCGTTGCCGCGGAAGCCATCCTTCGAAGCGAACGTTCGGAAGGTTCTGCCCATTTCTCTGAGCTTCCAACTCCGAGCGCAACGGTCCGTCACCCACGATTCGTAAGGGAATAGTGTTGGGCAGGCGCTTGAACGCTTCTAGCACCGTGCGTACACCCTTCTCCGGCACTAGACGACTTACACATAGTGCGTACTCTCCTGTTCCCTCGCGCATGCCAGGATCCGGAAAGATGAAGTTGGTCTTCACGGTGATCTTCTCTGCTGGCAGACCACCTTCCACCAACTTGCTCCGGACAAACTCCGTTGCCACGATGTATCTGTCCACCATTTCCGTCCAGGTTTGGCGCCAGCGATGAAACGCAAGCATCAGGGCCACTGTCGCAGTCACAGACCGTGACTGGCGGTAGCACTTATGCTGCACTCCGCGCCACAGGCTGTGGTCAAGGCACTCTCTGCAAGGGTGTCCATTCCGATATAGGCTGGCAGCGGGACAGACCAAGCGATAGTTCTGGACTGTCTGAATCACTGGGACTCCCGCATCACGGCAGGGGTAATAGGCGGCGGGCGAGATAAGTGGAAAAGTGTTGTGGAAATGAACGATGTCCGGTCTCTCTCTCTTCAGGAGGGTTCGAATTTCTCTGCTACTCTGGTCCGCCCAAATCGTCTGCAAACCCAAGCTCACTTTGGACCAACAACCGTCTACGTGTACCTCTTCATTTCGGCGAATGTATTCCTGGACCTGATGTCCGAAGCGCGTCAACAAATCCCTTTCCGCTAAGTATGCGGAGTCCTCTCCGCCGGGATGTTGATAATAGTTGTGGCAAAGTAAAACTTTCATGGACCTCTCAGCGGCGACGCTTAGACTTACCATTCATGAAAGCAGCAAGACTTCACGGCGAGTGCTGCAACTGTTGTCCCACAGGTTCGTTCTCCGCAAGAACTCTATTGGTCCTAGAGCACGCGGGGTAGTTTCGCAGTAATTTCTCGAGGTCGAGCCTGCGAATCATGCCCAGGTCCACACCCATGACCGTCCAAAAGAGGGAGGCCAGGTACGGGCTCTCCAGCAACAGATTTGCCGATCCGAACGAGCAAAGGGCGAGTTGCGCCAAAATACCGATTTGCAAAAAGGCCACTCGGCGGTTTTTGGAATTACCATGCATACATTGCAGGCCTCGCCAGAAAAAATAGCCCAGGAGCCCAAACAGCGGCAGAAACCCGATCAGTCCCATCTTGTATAGAACAGTCAGGAACGTATTGTGCGGGCGGGCATCGTTGTCCCAGATTCCAAACGTAAAAGGAACTCCGAATCCTTCCCCAGCGAGGGGGCTCTTCTCAAAACGTCTCCAGGCCTCCTTCCAGGCGACCAGTCGAAACTGCCAGGTTGGGTCCTCTCCCACGTGTAAGGTGCCCGACTCCAATTCTTCAACTACGCGCGTGGTAAAGTCTCTTTCAGCCTTGACATGAACAGACAAGAAGACAAGCGCACAACCTAGTAGGCTGACGCTGACAAGAACTCTGATCAGGGGCACGGAGCCAACCTTTACTCGAAGCAGTCCTCGAAGCAAAAGAGCCGACAACAAAACGATGGCCAGAGATATGAACAGACTTCGCGCGTTGGCGAGCAGCAAGCCAACGAAGAAGACAGCTGCGAGGGCCCACCCAGCCTTCTTCCGAATGAGACGGTTCGCCATCATCATCAGCACAACTGCGAGCGCCACCAAGACATAGATTCCGGGGAAGACGAAGCGCCTCTGCTCTGGAGCCGCGACAAACCAAGCCGCTCCGTTGAGAACGTTTAGTACCGTGCCCAGGAGAAACCACACCGCTAGTGTTCTTATTGAAGACCAGTTTCGAAAGAGTTGATACCCGATCAGGAGAAAGAATGCGTACACCACGAGTGCGGAATCACGTAACACCAACGTAGGCTCACCATTTCCCCAGAATCCCCGAGCCGCAGACACCAGGCCAGCCGCCACAAAGAGCATCAGAAAAATATTCAGGGCCAATGGGTGCTGAGGCTTCTGTGCTCGCGGCAGAATGTATAGCGAAGCAAGCAAAACGACAAGGACAATGTCCGTTACAAAGAGTGGCGTACCTGGCAAACGAAGGTAGGAAAAATCTCTCGTATACGTAGTGGTGCAAAGAGTGAACCACAAGAAGAACCCCTCGGTGAACGAAACCCGGGCTCTTCTGGCGTAGGCAAACATCAGTGGAAGCGTAAGGCCCGCCAGTAGAAGAGCGGCATGGTAGGGTTCATATCCGAAGGGTTGCAGCGGCGACGACTCCAACTCGAGGTTGGGGGCGCGTGTTAGCCCATCCCCGACAGCAATTACGGCTCCCAGAGCCACAGTGAGCACGAGCCAAATGTTGATAACGCGTCCTCGAATTTGTCTGTGGATCAAAACAACACCAGCAGTGTCATCAGTGTGCCCTTCTCCCGCCAGTACCGCGGGAATGGTGCATAATAAAATCTTGCAATCAAGCAGCAAGCTCCACCGCTTCATGTATTCCAAATCCAAAGCCATACACATTTCAAAAGAAGGATTCCTGCGCGCGATGACTTGCCAGAGCCCCGTTATCCCCGGCTTCACATCTAGTCGCCGGTAATCTCCTGGACGGTATCTCGCGTAATCGTCTATGGGATGCGGGCGCGGGCCAACCAAGCTCATATCCCCCTTCAACACATTCCAGAACTGCGGCAGTTCATCGAGACTGTACTTGCGAAGAAAACATCCGAGCCGGGTGACCCGAGGATCATCAGCAATTTTGAAGAAAGGGTCTTTGCGCTCGTTGAAGCGGCGCAAGGAATTTTTCAGCTCGTCCGCCCCATCGACCATGGTCCGGAATTTATAGCAAACAAATTTTTGTCCCTTTTTTCCTGCACGGAGAGAGGCATAAATGACCGGGCCAGCGGACTCCAGCTTGACGGCCAAGGCAATCGCGAGCAAGAACGGCCAGAGGAGCAAGACACCGATGGCGGACAATAAAAGATCCATCATCCTCTTCACGAACAGACCGGTGATGAGGATGAGGCGCGCGCGCTGGATGCGGTCGCCTCGGCCAACGGCGGTTTCGAATCGTCCATAGTGGTCAATCTCGGGCAAAAAGGAGCCCCCGATTCTTGCCAGGGACGGCAGGGAAGACATACGTGCCACCGAACTCGTGAGCGCAACTCTCCGTCGGCGAACCACATGTCCCGCCGATAAATTAAAGGCTTGCGTCCGAAGATCGAGAGGTTCAACGGGCATCAAATCGACCACCCCGAGCTCTTGAGTATTTCCAGCGGACTCCAGTGCTCAAAATGCTGCATGAGCCAGCACTTTCAGGACATCAAAGCAGGCCAAGCGTAGAGAGTGAACAAGAATCAGTCGATAGGGTCTAGACTCTAATCGTGGCCAAGGTGAAAACCTTAGGAGGCGAGTTTGAGGTACTTCTCCGGCAGCCCTTGCAGCTACGAACCCCCTTTTAGGGGTAGAACCCCTAGTCTTCCCCTAGGGTTTCCATGGGTTCCCATCGGAGGTAACCCCCCTATCGACACTGAAAGATATAGATGCTAAATAATCTTTGTCAGCCCTCCGAGACCTTATCCGACCTTATCTTCGGTCAGGCAGATAGATACCGGTGATTTTGACTACCACGCCACTTTCCGCCCGAAAACAGATGCGGGGTCCCGCAATCTATATTGGTCTTCTTCGGCTTCTTGTCGCGCTCCTCCTATTCCTTCTCGCATTGACCCGTGCCTGGGCACTGCCACAGGAGCAAGAGAGAGAGACTCTGGGATCCCTCACAAGCATTGGGGAGGTCTATGTGAATGACTCCCCGGCACCCGTCGAAATCACGATTTTTTCGGGCGACAGAGTGCGTACCGGGGAATCCGGCTCCGCGACCTTTAACATGAGCGGAAAGGGCTCGCTCAAACTCTCTCCGCGCAGTCAAGTCCTCTTCTCCGGCAAATACGAATATACGGCCGAGTTGGAGGCAGGAGCAGTGGTGATGAATTCCGTTACCGGACCAAATGGATTTACACTACGGATTGGAAATGACGTGCTGGTTCCTTCCTTCAAAGAGCGTACCGCGTTGGCGTCAATTGACCGTGCTCCCGATGGCTCTTTCCTGGTCACTTGTTCGGACGGAGCCATAGGCGTCTTAACCCTGAAGGGGACATCGGGCCTGTTTCTCCAGGTTGGTCAGTCCGTGACCGCGGCACCGAACGGACAATTGCTTCCCGTAATACAACAAGCCGTTGCCACCGAGAAATTGCTTTCCGGGAAATCATCTTCTGGAGCCCACAAGGCTAGGGGTAACAATGGGGGATGGGGATTTCTCGGGCTGGCAGCTGCCGGAGTAGCCGGAATTTTGGCGGCGCAAAGCCACGCCGGCGGAAAGCAATCCATTAGCCCCTCTGCACCTTAAGATCGCGGCCCGAGCCACCAGGCTATTTGTAAAACCGTGGCGCACTGCCTCAAGCCCCGGTTCAATATCTTAAGGGATCGATGAGATGGCCTCTTTGGGTATCTGCGCCCTCGGAAGGCTCTTCGCTTTAATTCTTAGGGTTTGACGGACCGGCCATCCGAAACTTGACTATGACATCTTGCTCCGTTTCTACCGGTTGCCCACCGAGCAAGGTTTTTGCGTAATGCCATTCGCGAATCGCACTCGTGGCTGCCTTCGCAAGCAAAGCCGACCCGCTGGTTAGTTCGACGTTCTGCACGGACCCATCGCCGCCGACAACAACGTGTAACTTTACGGTGCCCTCGATGCCTTGGCTCTTCGCATCCTCAGGATAAACTGGTTCAACAAGCGAGATGGCGCGACCGATCTGCAAACTTCTTTCACTCGATGGTTTCTGTGAACTGATGTCCGCGGGGACTCGGATCGATGGGTAAGGATCAGTGCTGACCGCCACCGACCACGTCGGAGCCACGGAAGCAGTTGGTGGCTTCAAAGGAGGCGGTGGATTCTCTTTTACCTCAGTCACCGTTCCACTCGGGACACGCGCGGCCGGGTTCGTCGCGGGCATAGCGGTGCTTTCGGTTGGTTGAGCAGGCGAACTTTCCACGACCTGGCTTCGAGCATTCTCCGCGGCTGGGCTCGTTGCTGGCGTGGCGGTGCTTTCAGTTGGTCGAGCAGGCGAACTTTCCACGACCTGGCTTCGAGTATTCTCCACGGCTGGATTCAGCACAGCGACAATAGTGCGCTCCGGAGGCTTTGCAGGCTGACTCTCCGGCAAGGAGTTCTCAGCGCGTCGAACAGCACTATTAACAGGGGGCCTTGCGGCACGGCGGTCTATGTTTCCTACCTGCTGAGGTTCGGCTTCCGATTGCTCTGCGGAACCCGTCGGAGGACGGTCAGCAGGCACCCGCTCGAACCCATGCGGCTGTGGCCCGCTATTCTCCGATAGGAGCGCGGGAGCATCTGTAGTCTTGGCCGCTGGAATTGGCTTATTCAGCTCCGCGCGCTGGTTCAGGCCTTCCGTACTCTGTCCGACGAATGCAATCAATTCTTTCCGGGCGGCCGGTGGCGTTGCAACCCATCCTATGGCTACCGCCGCCACACCGGAAAGTATGACGGTCACCGCAAGTCTCCTCCGACTTTCAGATCCTCCTTCTGTACTCAGCGGATTAAATCCAGGTGTCGATTTGTGCTTGGATTCGTCTCTCTCTGATGTCTTTGGGGGCCAAACATCCGATGCCACGAATGTCGGTGTTTCCTTCTCAGCATTCCCGCCGGTCACAACAAGAGGCGGAGGAGCGGAGCCCTGCCAGTGTTGTTGAACTACCTGGCCTGAGGGTGGACCTACAGGCGCAAGGATTTTCAGTTTGGGAATCTCCGGTATTTCTGGATGAATTGCGAGGCTGTCGGGAGCCGTGACGTTTTGCGCCTGAAGTTTACTCGGCAACTCCTGGCGGGAAATCCGCCTGGCGATTATCTGGCGCTCCGATTCTGTCGCATTGACGAATCGAATCCCGGCCTCTCGTCTTGATTCACTGATCCACGCAATCCGCCCGCTTACTTCGATCTGATCCCTCGACCCCCTGAATTTAATCCTTATGGACGGAAGGTCCTTCTCGGTCAAGGTAACAGCGACGGCAACAGCAAGGCCGCCTTCGCTGATGTTAAGTAGCCAGCCACCGATGTCCCGGCCCAAGTCGATGTAACTGAGGGGCCTGTTCTGCTGCCGGGGATGTACGCGGCGTTCGCGAGGCTGGGCTGAACTGTCTTCGCCAGCCAGGTTGTGTGATCCGACCCGAGTGGATTGCGGGAAAAATTCCGCAACAATTCCCGCCGGCTGGTTGATGAGCACGGAAGAATCTTCCGGCAGGTACAGCTCAGGGATGCGTTGTTCCGCAACCGTGCTAGACTCCCCAGGATCCGGCGGCGAGAACACTGACGCCGGCACATTGCCCGCGGGGCGTTGTTGCGGTTTTCGGCCTATCTCCGCTCCAGACTGAGGTTCGCCTGGCGAGCTTTCGACGGCAAGCCAGTCGGTGATTCGCTGGCGTGTCTCTGCCGGCAAGCCGACGAGTCTTATCCCCGCCGTTTTCCCTGATTCACTTTTCCAGGTTATCTGTCCGGTTGCTTTCATCCAGCCACCGGAGTCCGGCAATAGAATCCGCATGCCTAGAAGCTCATCCCCACCCAGAATCATTGCGGCAGAGAGGGCCAATCCGTCCTCACTCATGTTGTAGATGAGACCGCCGTTTACCTTCCCCAGGTCCGCGTAGATCGGTGGGGTAACAGGCGTGCGTGCCCGCGCACGGCGTTCGGTGGCTCCGAGAGCTTTCTTTCGCGCGCTATGTGATATGCCCAGCATGCCCTGCAATCATGGACCAGGAACCCTGCAAGAATCCTTCCAACATTCACTCAAATCATAGCTTTACGCAACACAATCTTCAATCCGGTAAAACCCTGCACTGACCCGAAATGCCGTGCCTCAAATCGCGAAGAGTCGTCCCCAATCCTCAGGGGGTGCGGCTAGTTTTCTGGGGTGAGACTGACTCGGTCGATCCAGACAGTGCCGCCGATCAGGTTGTCAAGTTTCTCGCTCGGGGGGCGCGCGACTCTGACGATCAGTAAGCGCGTATCGGCCTTGGTTTTGAATTCAAGGTGTTGGGAGGACCAGCCGGACGTACCCACGGTGTTTTCGGTGGATAGGAACAGCTTCCCCATATCGAAAGCATCGAACACCTGGAACCTTGGTCCGCTGTCTGTGGAGATCCCTTTCACCCGTAAAGCGCCGGAAAACCGGTACTGGGTGTTCGGCTGGACGGCCACGTACTGCAATACGTGTCCATAGTCGAGGTTGCGCTTCCCATCGAATTCGATGCGAAGCGCGCGCGCTCCCTCGAAGGCATCCTGGAAATCCATGCTCACCACAACTCCATCGAGAGGGACAATGCGCCAATCGAGCCCCCCGTCTAGAATGTCGTGTTCAAAGCTCTGGTTTGTCACCAAATTTGAATTGTTTACCAGCGGGCCAATTTGCGCCGGGAAGCGCTCGGCCAGTGCGGACCACGCGGCGACCAGGCGGCCGGGCTCGCGGTGTTGGATGAGGGCGTCGAGATAGGGGAAGGCCTGCCGGAGGTCAAACGCCAATTTCAGTTGGAGCAACCGGAGCCAAACTTGTTCGGCGGCCGTCACGTTACCCGCTTCCATTTCGAAGTTGAGATAGTCAAAGAATACGGATGCCTGGGGAGGAAGCATTTGCAGAATCGCGCGATTGTCCCGCGTCGCGCTTACCGCAAGCCGGAACACGTCGCGGTGCGCGGCGCTGTTTCCTACGAGCACAACCTGCAGCGCGCCTAGTGCTTCTGGGATCCTGTGAGTCCGAAATGCAAAATTGGCGAATCTCCAGTTGATCTCCGGCGAGTTAGGGAAGAGCCGGAGCGCCCGCTTGAATGCGCTCAATGCGTCGTTGGTTCGCCCGGCCCAATCGTAGGCTGCGCCAAGATCACTCCAAAAGTGAGCGTCATAGGGGCTCAAGCGCGTTGCACTGTCGTAAAACGCAACGCTTGCGTCTAAGTTTTTCGTGGCCCCATAGAAGTGCGTGAAGGTGCCGAGCGCGTCATAATACTGCGGATTATCGCTTTCCCATTGTATGGCGGATTGAACCGAGGCTGGCGACTCTTGGCGGAAATACCAATCAGCGACCCCTCTTCTTCCCACTCGGTAGATGCAGAAAAGCAAGCCAAGCGCCAAGCAAATTCGAATCGCAAATGTGAATAACTGCCGGTCACTCAAGTTTCACCGCTCGGGGGTCTCACCTTCGAAACTTCCCCTGGGGAGTGAAGTTTCTGTATTCCAGCGAAGTGCCAGCGAAGGGGCTAGCGCCAACCGTTGACGCGAATTCCGTGGGCGGCACGGTTCCCGTCTTCAGTATGAAGCTGAATGTAGCTGTAAGGTGGCCTCCACGGTTCGATCTTGCCCCGGCCAGTCGCCAGACGCAACATCAAATCATGTATCCAAGAATTGTTCGCGCAAACTCGGCAGACGAGCTTGCAGTGCGCCTGGCGTTTGCTTTCGTGCATGTTCAGCTCGTATACGTTTGTCGCGTTGCGGATGTCTGCGTGGCGCATGACACGGAACGTACCTCAGGCTTTTAGAACAAAAGCCTGCTGAACCATGTTGGGAAAACGCATTCGTCGGCCAGTCCGTGGTTGCAGATCGTATCGATATCTGCATGCGCCGCTGTCTTAGGAGTGGCCTGATGTGACACGCAGAGCCACCTGAATGCCTTCCCACAGTGCAAAGCCGCAGACCGATAGAATGGCTAGAATGGCAATCGCCACGAGGATTTTCGCTCGTATGCCGGTAGCAGATTCTTTGGTCGGAAATGAACTCTCAGGGTAAAGCGATTGTGTTTTCACTGTCTCCTCCTAGTGATCGATCGCGCAGGGAAAAACCCTGCTCGGGGGACGACAAAGAACGCGGTCGCAGCACCGAACAACGACCAGGGTTCCATTCACGCACTCACCGCGTTGACTATCACATTCGGCGGAATATCAATCGCGTTCCATGCGGTTGAACAACGACTGCGTAAACTATTTGTAAACTTCATGAAACGCGTCAATTCAAGTTGGCGCACACTGATGACGTTCGTGATTTCGGAAAGGCTGGCCGTCCAGCGCAAGGGCATGACCGTTCGCTCGTCCTCTTCGGCCATTTGCTCTTGAGCAACGATCTTTCCATGATTTTTGGAGCTGCGCAGGAAGCGTTCATTCCGCCTGCCATCGCCAGGTTCCGTTCGGAACTGAACGCCTTTGCCCCTACTATTGTTCTATGTAGCGGCCGTGGAGGTACAACTGTTGAAGTGCAGAACTCAGAGTTCTCGATTTTTTCGACTGTCACATGCTTCGGTGGCCCTTCGGTCTGAGGGTGCCTTAGCTGGGCATCTGCGACCGAGGTGTCGACTCCAAGAATCATGCCCGTGTAACATTTTCCCGTCTGGTCTACGTCTAATGGTTGACACAATGAACGTCCGCGGGAGTGAGGAATCCAGCATGGCATTCAGGGAGGTGGCTGGGCGAAAAGCGGTCTTTTCGATGGCAACAGCTGTTCTGATCTTAAGTGCAGGGAGTTCATTATTGATTCACGGTGGGGAGGCGCTTGCAGCACAAGCGCAGTCCACCGCCCGCCCCGTTGGAACGATTAAGACGGTTTCGGGGAATACCATTACGTTGACGACCGATGCCGGAGGTGACGTGACCATTTTGGTGCAAGACAGTACGAAGTTCGTCCGCATCGCCCCCGGTCAAAAAGACTTGAAAGACGCTACGCCGATGGCCTTGGCCGATTTGCAAACGGGCGACCGCATTCTCGTCCGCGGGGCTCTTCACAGCGATGGAAAAGCAGTCCTGGCCGCCACTGTCATCGCGATGAAAAAGGCGGATATTGCCGATAAACAAGCCCGCGACCGCGAAGAATGGCAAAAACACGGCATCGGAGGGCTGGTCGGCAGTGTAGACGCCACCAACAGCACCATCACCGTTTCGCTTCCGGCGATTGGTGAGAAAAAAAACGTGACGGTCCACATCTCCAAAGACACTATCCTCCGCCGCTATGCTCCGGACTCCATAAAGTTTGATGACGCCGGGCGGGCTCCCCTCGATCAAATCAGGACGGGCGACCAGCTTCGCGCCCGTGGCACCCGCACCACCGATGGCAGCGAATTGACTGCCGCCGAGGTCGTTTCCGGTTCCTTCCGTAATATTGCCGGAACCATATCTGCCCTCGACCTTTCCGCAGGAAACCTCACCGTCCAGGATCTGGCCACCAAGAAACCGATCACCCTAAAAATCACCGACGAATCGCAGTTGCGCAAACTGCCTCAGCCCATGGCACAGCGGATCGCGGCGCGCCTGAAGGGCCTTCCACCCGATGCACAGTCGTCTGCGTCGGCGGCCGGGGCTACTAACGCCGCTGCGAATGCGGGACAAACAATGAAGCCTAATGGTCCGCCAGCCGGTGGGGCCGGGGGATCGGGAAGACCCGGCGGAGGGGGCAGTGCCGACCTGCAACAGATGATTAACCGCATGCCTGCCGCCCTGCTGGCGGACTTGCAGAAGGGCGACGCCGTCATGGTTGTGGCGACCGAAGGCGGGGCAAACGGCGTGTCCACGGTGATTACCCTGCTTGGCGGAGTTGAGCCCATTCTGGAGGCTTCTCCCAAGAGCAGCGCGTCCACAATCCTTTCGCCATGGAGCCTCAGCAGTGGGGGCGGCGGGGAAGCGGCCACACCGTAATGCTGCCCAGCTACAAACAAAATACATTCGTTCAGGAGAGCTGATGCGTTTTCGGCCCATTCGCATTGTTCTGTTGAGGTTGGTCTTTATTTCGTCAATGCTCCCGGTTGGTGGAATTTTACAGGCCCAGACGCCTACAGGAGCACTGAATGGCGTGGTCACGGATCCCTCGGGCGGAGTGATTGGGAAAGCGGCCGTCCGTCTGACGGGCGCAAACGGCGCGTCACTGGACACTACCACGAACCGGGACGGCTTCTACGAGTTCAAGGGACTGGTTCCCGGGACGTACACGCTCAAGGCGGTCGCCAAGGGCTTCGCCATTTTCACCGAGGAAGACGTCCAGATTCTCGCCGGGAAGACTCAGCAGTTGAATGTTGGTCTCGTCATTCAGATTGAGGAAGAAAAAGTGGAGGTTTCTGACTCTTCCTCGAAGGTCGATATTGCTCCTTCGAACAACGCCGGAATGGTGGTCATGCAAGGCAAAGACCTCGAAGCGCTTTCGGATGACCCCGATGAGCTGCAATCCGAACTTCAATCGCTGGCTGGCCCAGCGGCAGGCCCGAACGGCGGCCAGATCTATATAGACGGGTTTACGGCCGGCACACTCCCTCCCAAAGCATCCATTCGTGAAATCCGCATCAATCAGAATCCATTTTCTGCCGAATATGACCGGTTGGGTTACGGCCGCATTGAAATCCTCACCAAGCCGGGAACGGATCAGTTTCACGGGCAGCTTTTTTTGACCGGAAACTCTTCGTCGTTTAACTCGCGGAACCCTTTCGAAGTCATCCCCGCTGGAACGCAGCCGCCGGGCTACGATTCCAGGCAGTTCAGTGCCAACGTCGGAGGGCCGCTGGTTAGCAAGAAGGCGTCATTTTTCTTTAATATTGAACGACGGGACCTCAACGAATTGTCTGTCGTCAGCGCCCAAACCGTGGACCCTACAACCCTTGCAGTCACTCAGTTTAGCGATGCTGTCTCTAACCCCCGCACGCGCACCAACCTCAGCCCCAGACTTGACTATCAGGTCAGCAACAGCAACACGCTTACGGCCCGCTACCAGTATGAGCGGGAAAATGAAACCAACAACGGCATTGGGCAGTTCAATCTTCGTTCACTGGGGTTTAACCAACTGAATACCGAGCACCAGCTCCAGATCAGCGACACACAAATCCTGAATGCCAAAACTATCAACGAGACGCGTTTTCAATTTATTCGCGAGACCAGCGATCAGAACCCGCAGAGCACGGACCCATCGATTTCCGTCCCGGATGCCTTCAATGGCGGCGGAAACGGAGCCGGAATCACCAACGACACGCTCACTCGCTACGAATTCCAAAATTACACCTCGATGTCCCATGGGAAGCACTTCCTGAAATTTGGCGCAAGACTCCGCGCCTCCAGGGATGTTAATGAGTCGATGTCCAACTTCAATGGCTCATTTAGCTTCGGTTCGCGCCCTGATCCTACTGTTTCCGGTTGCGGCGTGCCAAACCCGCCCCCCGCATGCCCGCAGCTCTCTGGGCTGGACGCTTATCTCATCACGCTTCAGTTCTTGGCCGCTGGAAACACCCAGGTAAATCTTCAAAACGCCATCGCCCAGGGAGGTGGCGCCACTTTCTATTCCGTCACCACGGGCAGCGCATTGGCGGACGTCACTTATTTCGATGCCGGGCTGTACGCTCAAGACGACTGGAGGCTTCGTCCGAACATCACTCTAAGTTACGGTCTTCGCTTCGAAACCCAGAATGATTTTGGCGACCATGCGGATTTTGCCCCGCGGCTCGGTCTCGCTTGGGGCATCGGCGGGACTGGCAAGAATCCTCCAAAGACTGTCCTCCGCCTGGGGTCTGGGATGTTTTACGACCGCTTTTCTTATGACCTCTTCTTGCGGCAGGAACGGCTCAACGGCACAACACAACGGCAATTCCGCGTCACGAATCCGCAGTTTTATCTCTTCGACACACCGGCGCCAGCCTCATTGCCGCAGAGCAATCCGACTGTTTATCAGCCCAATCCCAATCTTCACGCTCCGTACACTATCCAGACGGGCGTCAGCCTGGAGCGCCAGCTCACGAGATTCGCCAACTTGTCGTTGACCTATCTAAATGCGCGAGGAGTCCACCAGTTTTTCACCACGAATCTGAACCCTGCCGATCCGGTAACGGGTTTGAGGCCCGGTCAAACCAACGAAAATGTTTTCCAGTATCAGTCCGAAGGCATCTTCAAGCAGAACCAGCTCATTGTGAATAGCAGCATTCGAATGGGGACGAAGCTTTCGCTTTTCGGCTACTACACGCTTAACTATGCAAACAGCGATACCACCGGTGCGGGGGGCTTCCCTTCGAATCCCTTCGACGTGAGCCAGGATTACGGGCGCGCCTCCTTCGACGTTCGCCATCGTGTGTTCTTCGGAGGAACCGTGGGCTTGCCTTACGCGTTTCGAATCAGCCCGTTCCTCGTCGCGCAATCCGGTGTTCCGTTCAATATCACCACCGGGCAGGATCGTTACCAGGATTCCATCTTCAATACCCGTGCGACGTTTGGCACGTGCACGCCCGGCGCAACCGGTGTCAAAGCTACCCCCAATGGTTGCTTTAGCCTGGCCACGCAGCCTGGCCAGGCGGTTATTCCGATCAACTTTGCGGAAGGCCCGGGGCGCTTCTCACTGAATCTTCGTCTGAGCAAGACCTTCGGTTTTGGCAAAAAAGCGGAAACGACGAATCCGGGTGCTGGCGGGCCGGTCGGCGGCACATTTGGCCGCGGCCCAGGTGGTCCTGGCGAGCACGGCCCGCGCGGTGGCGGCGGTTTCGGCGGCCGCGGAATGGATGGTGGCGGTGCGAACAATGATCGTTACAATTTGACGTTCAGCGTCTCGGCCCGGAATGTGTTTAACAAGGTCAATATCGCCACTCCGATCGGCGACTTGAGTTCGCCGCTGTTCGGCGGGGCCAACGGTCTTGCTGGGGGACCGTACTCTTCTTCGACGGCCAATCGCCGCATCGACTTGCAGGTATCGTTCAACTTCTAGATCCGCTAGAATCCCGGCCTGAGGCGGGGATGAAAAAACGGAAGCAGATTTTGGATAAGGGCACAGAGGCCCGGCGAGTGGCGCGGAAGTCCGGCATTGCGCCGGGCGCCACACGGGTCATTCCCGACAAACGGAAACGCCCGCCCAAGCACAAAAAGCAATGGCTGGAAACGCAAGCCGAATAGCCTCCAGCCAGCCCGGGCTCACGCTCTATAAACCGCAAAAAACGGTGACGACCCGCCAGACTCCAAAGTCCCCGTTGCAATAAGTCCTGACCGGACCTAGTTTTTCGAGCCTCATCCCGGTTTGTTGGCTGGAACTATCTCGTCGGGACGGAAGAGCGGCGCCAAAGATATTTTTTTGCGCTCGGCGAGCTCAGCCCCAACCGTCTCCAAATCCTTCTTGTCAAATCCCATGGAACTCACTTTCACGGTGCCGTCGATGTCGATCAGAAAGATCGTGGGCACACTAGTCAGGCCGTAAGCGTTGGAGACCACGTAGCCATTTTCGTCGTCGATAAGGATCGGAAATGTTATTCCATACTCCCGGGCGAATTTGGTTGTGGACCGAGCGTCGTCTTGAGAAATCCCCAGAAAGGCTACGGCATGGCCTCCGTAGCGTTTGTACAGGCGTTCGAGAAAAGGGAATGTGAATTGGCAAACCGGGCAGGAAATCTTGAAGAATGCGGCGACTACGGGGCCGCGTTCCATGAGGGTGGCAAGCGAGTATTCCTTGTTGTCGAGAGATTTGAGCGAGAATCCGGGAGCGATATTCCCGGCAACGATGTGGGTCATGTGATTCTGAGTCCTCTTTCTGCCCGTCGCGAATATCGCTCGGGATAAACGTGAAAGCCGCCGCAGAATTTCCATCGCCTGAGTGTAGCGCAGAAAAGTAGAGGGCCGCAAAGTGGGATGGAGAAGCGTGTAGAATCCTGCGGGGTAGGACGGTTGCATCATTCATCCGGGGCACGTGCGGTCGATTCGTGTTGCGAAGAAGTGCGGATTCAAGGAAGTCAGCGGACGACGTACAAAGGAGCGCCGACGATCGTGTTTTGGCCGGTAAGACTTGCATACGAGACAGCAGGGAAGGGTGAAAGGTGGCATGCTTGAAAACGCGGGGGCTTGCGGCAGCCAACCGTCGGGAAGGTTTGTACTCCTCGTTGTTAGTAACTTGGCTAACCGAGAGAGCAGCAAGACACTGGCGCCGGTTCAGGAAATGATTTCGACCATCCTTCCCTATCCGATATTTGCGACAATTCCTCTACGCCTGAAAAGACTCGAGTAATGGTAACGGTAGCGAAACGAGTGAGGGTTTGAATTGTTCTCTTTAAAATAGAAGCCGCGTGAGAGCAAATTCACGCGGCCCTGAGTTGGATTTCGTTGCGTTTTATGGATACGGCAGATATCTCCACAGGTCGTTTAGCAACCTAAAGCCTTTTCCAGTTGAGCCCGTTGCATCGAAGCCTTCGCCGCCAAACATCCAGAACATCTGTTCCCCAGATTGCGCAGGAGTGGTAGTCCAGTAAGACGGAGCCCAGCGAGTTCCGGGGTTGTTCGTCACATGGGGCCAGACCGCAGGGTCGGCAGGCTTACCGTAAATGCCTGGTTGGCTGACCGCGTTGGGGCCCTTGATCCATGTCCACTGATTCAAGGCTATCGTCGCTGGGTTTCCCGGGTCTGTTGTGGTACTGAGGGCGAACTCCCAAAGGTCACCGAGTGAGCCATTTCCTGTGGCATCGAATCCTTGTCCACCAAAGAGCCAGAGGTTTCCATGGGTGTCGCTCCAAGCGGCGGAGAGCCACCGCGCTCCGGGCACGTTGGTAGAAGCCGCAATTCCCTGGGTTCCGTAGTTTCCGGGAGTGCTTGTTGCCCCCTTGGATCCACTGACCCATGTCCATTGCTTAGTAGTCACGGTATCGAACTCCCAAAGGTCATTGAAGCCGTTTGTGCCGCTGGTGAATCCACCAAACATCCAGAAATTCCCAGTGTTGTCGATCCAAGCAGCGGATGCTTGACGGCTCGGAGGTTGATTCGTGGCGGCTGTGGAGCCTGCGGTGCCGTAGGAGCCAGCCGAATTACCCGTAATGGAACCGTTTATCCAGGTCCATTGCCCGCCGCTATACTTCCAGAGGTCGTTCAGCAAGAGGTTAGAGCAGTTGGGTCCCGTCGAGTCGCAGCCAAAACCTCCAAACAACCAAAAGTTTCCGGAAGCATCGAGCCTGGCACTCGCTCCCCAGCGTCCGCCTGGCAAGTTGCTGGCCGAGGGCACGTTCTGGGTGCCATAGACACCCGGCACGTTCCCGCCACCGGCGTGCAGCGTCCATGTTTTCGTTCCAATGTTGAATTCCCACAAATCGTTCAGGAAGGCCAAGGAACCATCCTGGCCTCCGAATAGCCAAAGGTGGCCGGTGGCAGGGTCGGTCCAAGTGACTGCGCCCCAGCGACCTTGAGGGGTGGAGCCTGAAAGCGTCACTAGCGTCCAGAGATTCCCGCAACTGCCACCGTAATTGGCAGTTCCGGTGAATTCCCACAGCTCGTTGAAATATCCGGGCAAGTTCGAAGGCGGTGGTGTCGTCGTGCTTGTGAATCCAACACCAGTCATGAGCCAGAGGTTGCCGTTGTTGTCGGTCCAAGTGGATGAATACTGACTCCCTCCTGGGGTGTCGCTGATTGGCGGGGGACAAATTGGTATCGTGAAGTTCACTCCGTTGCTGGCCATCCCTCCAACCGTGACAATCACGCCGCCGGAAGTAGCTCCGATGGGCACTATGGCCGTGATACTAGTAGCGCTCCAACTTGTCACTGTCGCGGTGACCCCATTGAAAGTGACCGTACTCGCCCCCTGAGTCGCTCCAAAGCTTACTCCGGTGATCGACACCGGTGTCCCCGGAAAGCCTGAGAGCGGAGACAGTTTGAGGATGCCCGGTGCTGGCGGAGGAGGTAGCGTTGGTGGCGGAGGAGCTTGCGGAGTTTTGCCAAATTGATCGACAAGATTGGTGCCATCCATCCACGTCCAGTCATTGTGTCCGCAATCGACGAGCGGGATGGGATTCACCGGGGTCGATAGAGCGGTGCCGCTGAAATCCCAGACGATGCAGCCTTCCGGCTGGGTGCCTGACGCAACAAATTCAGTGACGTCGTAGGCGCTGCCATGAGCGATTGTCGTGGCAAAAACGTAGTTGCCATTTTTGGGTGTCATAAGATTATCGCCGCCATTGTCCAGCAACTGCATGGCGCCATTAGTGCCCAAAACTCCTACGACGCTGACGTTGATAGGATGGAAAACAGCCGGGCAAACCACCGAGACGTTGGTAACGTTGGCGGCAGCCGTACCGGTGCCCAAGCTCACGGTGCAGGTTTGGTTG
>WNFP01000987.1_pt1 | contig 28493 bp, 25 predicted proteins | sample 5400201 | NCBI WGS metagenome assembly WNFP01 (sample SAMN13153355, study PRJNA577476) | soil metagenome | isolation source: 115 cm saprolite under Madrone tree | place: USA:California | collected 2016-06-14 | reverse complement strand
GTGCTGCTGGCTGAGATCGACGCGATCGCAGCCGAGCACGTCCCCGCCCCGGCTCCGCTCCCGAGCTAGCCCTGGCCTCCCCACCTGTGGGGAGGGTGGCGCCGCGCCAAGCGCCGCGCCGGTGGGGGCTAACCGCTTAGCACAAGCGTGGTCGCGACTATTCAAACTTGTGAGCTAGTGAAATGAAAGAGGTAGTTGAGGAGCAGCAGGATTTCGTGAAGGACATCACCAAGATGTCCGACGACTTCGACCGTTGGTACACCGACGTCATCCGCAAGGCCGAGCTGGCGGACTGGTCGGGCGTGCGCGGCATGATGGTCGTGCGCCCTTACGGCTGGGCGATGTGGGAGGCGATCCAGCGCGCCTTCGACGACATGATCAAAGAGAGCGGCCACGAGAACTGGGCGTTCCCCCTGCTCATCCCACGCTCGTTCCTCATGAAAGAGGCCGAGCACATCGAGGGCTTCGCACCCGAGGTGGCCTGGGTCACGCGCGCAGGCGCCGGCATGGAAGAGCTCGAGGAACCTCTCGCGGTGAGGCCGACGTCCGAGACCATCATCGGCTCGCTCATCAAGCGCTACATCCAGAGCCATCGCGACCTGCCCAAGCTCACGAACCAGTGGAACAGCGTGGTCCGGTGGGAGATGCGCTCGCGGTTGTTCCTGCGCTCGCGTGAGTTCTGGTGGCAGGAGGGCCACACGTTCCACGCCTCGGCGAAAGAGGCGATGGAGGAGACGGACCTCATCCTCGGGTATTACCGATCCATCGCGGAGGACTGGCTCGCCGTTCCGGTGCTCGGCGGCAAGAAATCACCCGCGGAGACTTTCCCCGGCGCCGTCTACACGCTGACCCTCGAGGGCCTGATGCGCGACAGCCTCGCCTTGCAGATGGGGACGTCGCATTACTTCGGCCAGAATTTCGCGCGCGCTTACGACATCTCGTTTTCGAACATCGAGAACGAGCGCGAGCTCTGCTATTCGACGTCGTGGGGCATCAGCACGCGGTTGGTCGGTGCGCTGGTCATGGCCCACGGCGACGACTCGGGCCTCATCGTGCCTCCGAAGGTGGCTCCCATCCAGGTCGTTGTGGTGCCCATCTTCCGCGACGCTGAAAGCCGCACCAAGGTCGAAGGCTTCGTCAACGGTTGGGCCCGCGAGCTGAAGGCGGCGGGCGTCCGCCACCGCGTCGACTGGCGCGATGAGCGTCCCGGTGACAAGTACGCCCACTGGGAGCTCAAGGGTGTCCCGCTGCGTTTGAACGTTGGCGCTCGCGATGTCGACGCCGGCCAGGTCGAGATGGTCGACCGGCTTTCACGCGAGCGCAAGCCGGTGCCCGTCGCCGGTCTCGTCGAGCGATTGCAAAAAGAGCTGAGCGAATTCCAGTCAAAGCTGTTCGAGCGCGCGCGGCAGTTTCAGCGCGAGAACACGGTTGAGCTGTCGACGCTGGCCGAGGTGGTCGCGCATTTCAAGGAGCACGGTGGCTTCGTGTGGGCGCCCTGGTGCGGCGACGCTGAATGCGAAGCCCGAATCAAGGCCGAGGCGGGCGGTGTGACGATCCGGACCATCGACTCCGAGGAGAAGGCGAGCGGTAAGTGCCTGGTCTGCGGCAAGCCGGCGAAATATAGGGTGGCGCTGGCGAAAGCCTATTAGCTAGACAACAGTGGAGCCTTAGGCCGGATTTACTCCGGCCGTCCCCCGCATGCCACCTTCCAGGCGCCACCCAACGTGGCCGAGGAGAGGGGAGGGTCCGCGGCGGGGGACAGTCTGTCCCCCCCGCGAATCAGGTTGTCGGGTTTTCGAACGCGCCGATCGTCGGCGCATCTTGATAGAGCGATTCCTGCGGTATCAGGTTCAACGTCCCGTTGTGCGCCGCGTCGAGCACCGCTTCCGCGACGTCGGGATGAAAATGCGTGCCGGCGCCTTCACGCACCTGCGCGAGTGCCACATCGAGCGACATGCCTTTCCGGTACGGACGATCGGAGGTCATCGCGTCGATCGCGTCCGCCGCGCTGACGATCCACGCGTACATCGGCAGGTCCTCTCCCTTCTTTCGGTCCGGGTAGCCCTTGCCGTCGAAACGCTCGTGGTGGGAGCGGACGATGACCAGCTCGTCGGTGAGCATCTTCAGGCCGCTGAGGATGTTGAAGCCGATGATGGTGTGATCACGCATCTTCGCGAACTCTTCGTTGGTGAGCTTCCCGGCCTTCTGCAGCACCGCATCCGGAACGCCGACCTTGCCAATGTCGTGCAGCCGGCAGCCACGCTCCAGTCGCACCCAAGCGTTCTGGTCCTTAGATGAGTACTTCATCTGGCGCGCGATCATCAGGGCGTACTGCGTGACGCGCACCGAATGGCCGGCCGTGTAGCGATCCTTGGCGTCGACCGTGTTGGCCAGCGCTTCCAGAGAAGCGAGGATGACTTCCTCACGGTCTTTGAACAGGCGGGCGTTGTCGATGATCACTGCAGCCTGCGCGGCCAGCTCCGTGACCAGGTTGCGGTGATCAGGCGTGAACGGATGCCCGACCTTGTAGTTGGCGAGGAACAGCACACCGGTCGGCTTGCCGCGCAGCGTGATCGGGACGCAAAGCACCGCGCGCGGGTTCAATGGGCTGTCCTTCTCGGCGACCGACGTCGAGAGCGCTTCCATGTACGACGTGCCCGATGCCATGACGTCGCGGCAGATGTCGCCGCCCACTCCCAGCGCAAGCTTCTCTGCGGTGGCAGAGTCGGTGCCGAAGCCCCCTTTCAGGATCAAGCGCCCCGACTCCTCGAGGGCGAGGCATCCGATCTGGGCTGAGGACGCCTTGGCCGCGCCCGCGAGCACCTGCTGCAGCACCTGGTTGAGGTCGAGCGTGGAGGTGGCCGCCTGCAGCGCCTCCTGCAGGTTCCGTAGCTCCCAGATGCTGCGCTGGTTGTTGTCGTACAGCTCGGCGTTGCGCACCGCGACAACACCCTGGTTGCCGAGCGTGGCGAGAACACGATTGTCGTCGGTCGTCCACTCGCGCTTCTTGACGTCGAACACCGAGAGGGTGCCCCAAAGGCGCCCGTCCTCGAGCATCGGGACGCAGATCGCCGCCTGAAGGCCATACGCCACCAGATCGGGCGGGGAGCGCAGCTCGAAGCTCGCCGAGATGTCCTGCACAACGGTGGCTTTGCCGCGGAGCATCACCGCCCCCACGATGCCCTGCCCGTTCTGGAACTCGAGCGCGTTTACCGCGGACGGAAAGCCCAGCGACATGATCACCGACTGATTCCCCTCAGACGTGCTTCGGGTCAGCAGTCCGGCCGTGGCGCCGGTCACCCGAACGGCCGTCTCGAGCGTCTTCTGCTCGAGAACATGTGCACCTTGGGTTACCGTCGTCAGGGCTTGGGAGACCTCTCCAAGCGCGTCGAGCGCAGTGTCGAGCTTGGAAGCCTGGCCGGTGATCGCCTGCAGGATGCGCGAGTTCTCGACCGCCACGCCCGCCATCGACCCCAGCTCGTCCAGGGCCGCGATGTCGCGCTGGCTGAAGCCCGTCGACCCGTTGCGCCCGAGGCAGATCGCGCCTAGGACGCCGTTCTCGGTCCGGATCGGGATCAGGGCTTCGTTGGCGGTGCCGCCCTCGGATGCCTGCAGCCCGCTGTAAATGCCCTCCTCGAACGTGACCAGGCTGCGGAGAATCGTTTCGCCGCCGCGCACCTTGACCAGCGGCCCGTCGATCGGTGAGGGCGCCGACGGCTCGCCAACAAACACGAACGTGTCGTCCGGCTGGAACAAAGCAACCCGGCCGGCGTCATAGCGGATCAGCTGCGTGCCCTTGTTGAGGACCAGCCCGAGCACCTCGGCCATGGTCTTGCCCGACGCCTCTTTGACCAGCTCGTTCATCAGCGAATAGCGCGCCGACTCCTTCTGAGACATGGCGACCGCATGCGCGCTGGCGAGCTGCGTGCCGGCCCTGAGCATCAAGGTCGTCGCCAGGCGCAGGTCGTCGTCGGTGAAGCCGCCGCGCTTGTTGCCGAGAAGGATGAAGCCGCCAAGGTGGTCGCCAATCCGCAGCGGAACGGCCAGCAGGTTCTGGACTTGAAGGTCGTCTGGCACGTAGTTCACCAGCTCGGTTAACCCTGACTTGTCGACGCCCACGAACTCTTTGCCCGAGGCGAGAGCGCCCAGGAGAGGACCCGCGCCGATCCGGTTGACGGCCTGGGGGCGCATCCGACCCAGCCCGAATCCAGGCGGCTGTGGCACGAACTGCTTGCCGTCGGCCGATACGAGGTAGGTGCAGGCGAAGCCCGCCCCCATCTGGCCGGCGATGCTCGTCGTGAGGGATGCGATGTCACCAGGCTTCGCGCTTTCCGCATCTGACGTCGCGGCGAGGAACACGCGGTGTTTCTCCTCCAGCTGCCCGGCCAGGGCGTCCATCTCGTCCAGCTGGCGATGAAGCGCGTCGGTGAAGCTCCTGTAAGCGATGCTGCCGACGTACCCGCCGAGACCGAGCACGACGAGGCCGCCGATGTCTAGCGGAAGCGACTTGTCCGTGAAATCGAAGCGGGCGGCGGCGATGGCGGCGAGCAAGGCGGCGACCCCCAGTGGAGCGGAGATCTTCCACCTGACGTTCATCGCGCCCGCGGCGATGGCGAGCACCCCGCCCACGCCTCCCAGCAGCGCGGCCTCGCCGGTGCGGCCGCTGACGTTCAACGAAGCCCCCGCCAGGAGCAGGACGGCAGCCGCGGCGGAGAATCCGACGCGGATCGCAAACGTCCCTCGTAACGAGTTCAATCGAGCCCCACCTCGCGCAAGTCTAGGAACTTGAACTCGAACTTGAGCCTTAACAGTGCACCGGGCTCCGGGATCCGCCGCAGATTCGCGGCATCGGCGGCCTGAGCCAAGGAAGGGGTGGCGTGGCGAGGAGCGCATTTCTAGATGCGTGACGAAGCCGCGCCGGGCCCCCTGACGCCGGCTTTAGCGCCGCGGCGACAGCCGCCGCGCCCGGCCGCCTAGGACGCGAAGATGCGAGGAGCCTCGGAGCCCGGGGCACTCAACCGCTCCTAAACTCATAACCACGTGACGGTTTCCGAGTTGCTCCGGGTCGCCGACCATCTCGAACCCAAGGACCGCGAGCTGGTCCGGAAGGCTTACGAGCGTGCCGCCACGGCCCACCACGGCCAGCGCCGCCTGTCGGGTGAGGAATATGTCAACCACCCGCTCGAGGTCGCCGCCATCCTCGCCGACCTCCAGCTGGACGCCCAAACTCTCGCCGCCGCCCTGTTGCACGACACGGTCGAGGACACGGCGCTCACGGCCGAGGAGGTGGAGGCCGAGTTCGGGCCCGAGGTCGCACGCCTGGTCGAGGGCGTCACCAAGCTGGGCCGCATCTCGATCCGCACCGACCAGCAACAGCAGGCGGAGAACATCCGCAAGATGATGGTGGCGATGGCGGAGGACCTCCGGGTCGTCCTCATCAAGCTGGCCGACCGCCTCCACAACATGCGGACGCTCGACCCCCTGCCCGAGGTCAAGCGACGCAAGATCTCGCGCGAGACGCTCGACATCTACGCCCCGCTCGCGCACCGCCTCGGCATCGGCCAGCTCAAGTGGGAGCTGGAGGACCTCGCCTTTCGGAACCTCGAACCGGAGGCGTACGAAGACGTCGTCAAGCGGATCGCACGCAAGCGTAACGAGCGCGAGACGCTGGTCTCAGACCTCCGCGAGATCCTCGCTCGCGAGCTCGACAACGTCGGCATCAAGGCTGAGATCACCGGCCGGCCCAAGCACATCTACTCGGTCTGGCAGAAGATGACCCGCGAGAAGAAGGACTTCTCGGAGATCTACGACCTTTCGGCGATCCGCGTCCAGGTGGACTCGGTGCGCGACTGCTATGGGGTGCTGGGCGTGGTCCACTCGCTGTGGAAGCCGGTTCCGGGGCGATTCAAGGACTACATTGCGATGCCCAAGTCGAACGGCTATCAGTCGCTCCACACCACCGTCATCACGCACACGGGCGAGCCCATCGAGATCCAGATCCGTACTCACGAGATGCACCGGATCGCTGAGTTCGGGGTGGCAGCCCACTGGACTTACAAAGAAGGCGGCAAGGACGCGAGCTTCGACCAGAAGCTGTCGTGGCTCCGAAGCCTGCTCGAATGGCAGAACGAGATCGGGGATTCGGAGTCTTTCCTCGACACCGTCAAGGTCGACCTCTTCCAGGACGAGGTCTATGTGTTCACGCCGAAGGGAGACGTGCTCAATTTGCCCGCCGACTCGACGCCAGTCGATTTCGCATATCGCATCCACACCGAGGTCGGGCACCGCTGCATAGGCGCCAAAGTCAACGGGCGGATGGTCCCGCTCGACTACGAGCTGCAGAACGGAGAGATCGTCGAGATCCTGACCTCCAAAGGACCCCATGGCCCAAGTCGCGACTGGCTCAACTTCGTCAAGAGCGCATCGGCCAAGGAGCGAATCCGCAAGTGGTTCAAGAGCCAGCGCCGCGAAGAGAACGTCGCCAAGGGACGCGACCTGCTCGACAAGGAGCTCCACCGCATGCACCGCGTGAGCCTCGCGGACCTGCCGGACACCAAGCTGGTCGAGATCGCGGGCATGCACAGGTACCCGGCGGTCGACGACTTCCTCGCGGCGATCGGATACGGAGACCTTTCCCCTCACTCTGTCGTCATGCGCATGTCGCTGACGCCGGACGGCGCGGGTGGCGACCTGCGGGCCATCCCGCTCATCCCCAACGTCCAGCCCACGCCACGCGTGCTGGTGCGGGGGGAGAAGGGGATCCTGACCAAGATCGCGCCGTGCTGCCAGCCGGTGCCCGGCGACGCGATCGTCGGCTACACGACGCGAGGCCGCGGAGTGACGGTCCACCGGGTCGACTGCATCAACGCGGTCAACGCACAGGACCAGGCTCGCGTGGTGCCCGTCGACTGGGACTCCGATGCGACCCACATCTATCCGGTCGCGATCAAGATCGAGGCCTGGGATCGCCAAGGCCTGCTGCGCGACATCGCCACGGTCGTGGCTGAGAATCGGGTCAACATGTCCGCGCTCGAAGTGCATGTCTACGACGACAAGACCGCTGTCGTGTCGGCGACGGTGGAGATCGATTCCCTGGCCCAGCTGTCACGGCTGATGGAGAAGTTGGAGGCCGTGAAGGACGTGCACACGGTCGCCCGCGAAGCGAGTTAGCGCGCTGTCAATCCGAATCGAGTCGACGGCCGACCGCAGGTTTGGCACCAACTCGTACCTGGTGGAGGACCAGAACACGGGGGACGCCGTCGTCATTGACGCCAATTTCGAGCCCGAGCTGATGACACGGCTCATTCGGGAGCGCGGTGCAAAGGTGAGGGCGATCCTGCTGACTCACACGGATGTCGACCATGTCGCCGGACTGGCGGAACTCCTAACGGTCCTTGGCTCGGTGCCCGTCGCGGTGCATGACGCCGAGCGTGACGTGCTCGTCGAAGGCAAGCCGCTGCGCCACGAGTTTGCGATCGCATCCCCGCCCATCGAAAACGTGGTCAGCCTGGTCGAAGGCCAACCGTTCAAGGCCGGCTCGCTCGAGTTCGAAGTCCTTCACACCCCAGGCCACAGCCCGGGTGGGGTCTCACTCCGGATCGGCGACGCAGTGTTCACAGGCGATGCGCTCTTCGCCGGCTCGGTCGGGCGCTCCGACTTCCGCAACTCCGATGGCCGGGCGCTGCTGGAGGGGATCAGGTCCCAGCTGCTGTCGATGCCGGACGAAATCGAGGTTTACAGCGGCCATGGGCCCTCGACGACCATCGGTCAGGAGCGCCGGACGAACCCCTTCCTCAGCTAGACAAGACCAAGGTGGCGTTCTAGGCCGGATTTATTCCGGCCGTCACCAGGCATGCCACCTGCCAGCCGCCTCCCAACGTGGCCGAGGAGAGGGGAGGGTTCCGCGGCGGGGGACATCTGTCCCCCCCCGCGAATCTATTTGTGGCTGGCGATGCTCAGCACGACCAGGAGCGCGGGGCCGAGAAGGATCAGCCACAAGGTCGGGAAGACGCAGCCGACGGTGGGGAGGAGGATCTTCAACGATGCCCGCGCCGCCTCCACCCTGATCTTCAACCGCCGCTTGACGCGCATCTGCGCCGCATGGGCCGCGATGGTGCGGGCGATCGGGACGCCGGTGCGCTCCGCGTGAAGGATCGATCGGACGAGCGCAGTGAAGTCTTCGACCTCCGTCGCCTCGGCCATCTCGATGAGGGCGTCGCCCCTGGGCCGGCCTAGCTCCATCTCGCGCAGGGCACGCGCCACCAGCAGCGTCAGCGGTCCCTCCTGGTGCCGGACCAGCTGCTCCAGCGCGCGATCGAGACCCAGGCCGGCTTCCATGCTGATCGCCACCACGTCGAGCGCGTTGGGAAGCGCGGCCTCGATCTCCGCGCGGCGCTCGCGCACGAGCTGGTCGAGCCAAAGCACCGGAAGATAAAAGCCGATACCGACTCCGAGTAGCAGGAATATGCCGACCAGGAATGTGGACCCGAAGGCAACGCCGAGAGCCGTTCCGATTGTGCCGAGGGCTGCCGCGCCTGCAATGCGCAGCGTCTGCACGCCGGCCGGGTCGAGACCGAACGGGTTCCCCGCGAAATCAAGCTCGCGCTGAAAGGTCGCGGCCTGAGCCGCGGGAGTCACCCTGTTCATCTGTCTCCTCAGCCAGCGGCGCACTGGTGCTGTCAGCCTCTCGCTGAGCGGCTTCTCCAGCTCCAAGGCGATTGCGCTCTGTCCGAGGCCGAGCTCCTGGCGCGCCAATCGTTGACGCGCAAGCGCGGTGGCGTCGGCTGCTTGCGAGCTCCTGAATCCCACCGCGAGCAGCCCTACCCCTGCGGCGGCGACGATCCCGACGATGATGGAAAGGAGGTTCATGCGATCGCCGTGATGCGCCTGATGATGACGTTGCCGATCACCAGCAGTGTGGCGGCGAGGCCGAGGATCACCCAGCCAAGCGGATTGACGAACATGGGCCGGAAATAGTCCGGCACGAGCAAGAACAAGAGACCGCCGGCGGCCACCGGCAGCAGCGTGATGATCAAGCTCGACGCCCTCGATTGGGCGGTCGCCGCCATGATCTCTTCGCGCATCTCGGCGCGCTGCCGCATGGTGTCGGCGAGCGTGATCAGAATCGCGGGCAGGTCCCCTCCGACGGCGTGCTGGATCGTGATCACCATCACGATCAGGCGGAGGTCGGAGCTGCCCATCCGCTTGACCATGTTGCCCAGGGCGTTTTCAACGGACGCTCCGAGCTCGACCTCACGCTGCGCCAGCCGGAACTCTTCGTCGACCGGTGGTCCTGCGTTCTCCGTGACGGCGCCGAGCGACTGCGCCACCGACTGGCCCGCTTTCATCGAGTTGGCGATCAGCTCCATCGCGCGCGGGAGGCCGGCCTCGAACATGCGCAGCCGGTGGCCGCGGCGGTTGCGCAGGTAAAAAGCGGGGAGCAGGTACCCGAGCACGGCCAGTATCGGGACCGCGAGGCTTACGCCGAAGCGTGCGTACGCCAGCAGCGCGAAGACGACGGCGGCGACGACCTGCAGGATGCGGAACTCGTAGGGGCGAAGCTGCAGGTCGGCACTCGCGAGGTCGGCGGCCAGCGCATTCGGAGCCTGCTGCGACGCGATCCACACTGGAGCTCCAGTGGGCTCGAACCGCCGGCGAAGCTGCTCGCGAACGTCGGCGAGGGTGCGATACGTGACGCGCGCGGACGGCCCTCCCGTCTCGGCCTCGGTGATGGCCCGGTCGCGGGCGACGATGCCGTAGACGACGAGCATCACACCGAACGCTGCGGCAACCGCGACGAGAACGATCAGCCAACCCACGTTCTACGGTCTCCCGGAGACGAGCGCTATGGCGTCGTGAAGTGCCACTTGGCGTCCACCTCGCGAGGTCCGACACCTGCCGCCGACGACAGCTTCGGGCACGACGGGTCGGGCTGGTTCGGTGTCGGCTCGTAGTCCTTGAAAGACTCGAGGGTGTACTTGAGGATGGCGTTGTTCAGGAACCAGAAGAGAAACTCCGAATCGCACGGCGTCATCAGCAGCGTGAGGCTGCTGGTCACCTGCTGGCCGCCGGTCGTACCTGTTGCGGGACCGACCCTGATGACGTCTAGGTTTCGGAACACGGTGCGCACGACAGCCACCCCGGGGCTCGAGCCGAACACGGATGAGTTGACCGTGGCGAGCACCGCGATGCGGTCGCCAAGCTGGACGTAGCCGCCCACGCCGACCTGCTCAGAGGTCGGGACCGTCACGGCGACGAAACCCGATGGGATGGGCAGGTACGTGACGTCGCTGCTACTGAGAAGGTCCGGCGACTGCGCGATCAGGTTGGCCGTCACCGGCGAGTCGGCCGGGATGTCGACGCGCGCGCCTTTTCCGGCCACGAGGTTGACGTCGAAGAACGCCTGCGGCGGGACCGGGTTCACCGCCTTCAGCATCAGGTCCGACGCCTGGATCTTGGTGCGGGCGCCAATGGAGTTTTTGGCCACCACCACCTTGGTTCCGGTGGTACCGGACGGGAACAACAGTGGAATGCTGGCGACCCCGGCGGCGGTCGCAAAAGCGAGGACGGCGAGGACGGTCCCGATGATGATGTAGGTCCGGCCGCGCCGGGGCCGGCCGATCTCAGAGGCCATCTGAGGGCTCTGGAAGAGTGTTAAGCGAGCGTTTCACGGTGCACATGATGAGCGATGTGCACGGGATTTCAGGTGTCCTCAACAAGGAGCAGGGACCTCGCGGAGCAAATTCAGGGGAGCGCCAGGTGGGGCTTAAGGCCGGATTTATTCCGGCCGTCCCCCAACCGTGCCACCTTCCAAGCGCCTCCCAGCGTGGCCGAGGAGAGGGGAGGGTTCCGCGGCGGGGGACATCTGTCCCCCCCGCGAATGGGCAAACTCAGGGGAGCGCCAGGTGGGGCTTAAGGCCGGATTTATTCCGGCCGTCCCCCAACCGGGCCACCTTCCAAGCGCCTCCCAGCGTGGCCGAGGAGAGGGGAGGGTCCGCGGCGGGGGACATCTGTCCCCCCCGCGAATCTCACTCTATAAGTACCGCTTCGACCAGCGCGGTGCTGACGCCGGCGTCGCCTCCTACTGCCGTCCCGGCGCCGGCTCCAGCTGACATCGTGAGGACGCCGCAGGACACCGAACCGGCGATCGTGCTGGTGCCATTCACGCTGTCGATGCACGTCCCTGGCCAGTAGATGGACCCCAGCAGCCAGGCGTGGACGGCGGTCCCGGTGAGGGCGATCTGCCCGGTATTGGAGGCAAGGGCATAGACAAGGAGATTGGAACAGGCCCGGTCGCCGGCTGGACACCAGGACGCGCCGCCGAGACAGCTGGCCGCGTCGGCCGCCGCGGGCGCGTTTGAGCAGGGCGCGGCGAGCCACGTAAGGTTGTTAGGCGAGTCGGCACCGGCGTTGGGTGGACAAGGGGACAGCGAGCAGGGAAGAGCCCCGAACTGACACGAACCCGCGCACACAGCGCCGCCGCCGACTGCGCACGTCCCCGACGAAAAGCCGGCCTGGTTCACGAACTCCATGGTCACGTCGCGGGCCAGCAGCGTCCCTCCACCCAGGCAGACGCCACCGCCGCTGGTGAAGTTGGACCCGTTCCAGCCATTGAAGTAGTAAAACCCGGGGTCGAACACCGACCCGGACGTGGCGGCGGCCGGCTTGAACGCAGCCATCACAATCCCCCAGGTCGTCGCCGCAGTTGAGTTCAGCGTCTCATTGGCCAGACCGGCCGGCAGGTCCAGTCGGTACTCTGCCGTGAAGCCGTCGGGCGGATCGTTGGCCAGGCTGTTCCAGCTTGCGCCCTGCGTCACCACCTGGCCCGCTATCGCCTCGAGCACCCCAACGTCGGTGATCACGAGCTCGTTTGCAACCGCGAGCGCGCCAGAGGTGGAGATGATCGCGGTCGTCCCCGCAACACCGAGCGCTGTGTTGCCGGTCTGGTCCAGGGGCGCCGCCGCCGCGACGTTGCGCCACTCCGTCACCTGGGCGGTCGAGTCGATGCTCGCCGGGGTGATTGTGAAAGTTGGGTTCGGGACGTTCCCAGGATTGTTCGGGTAGTACCAGATTTCGGTCCGAGGGCTGGTTCCCGACTGGCTCGGGACGCCGGCCTCGACCCAACCCGCCGGCGCGAGGAATCTGTTCGCTGACGCGTCGGAGCGGACGTCCGCCACCAGTAGCGTTCCGGCTGTGGTCGCAGCCGGGAATGTCGGTGTGATCAAGTGCTTGGCGGTTACGGTTGGCCCCACCTGCACGCTGGAGATGCCGGCGCTCAGGTTCCCCATGTTCAGGTAGCCGTAACAGCTCGGCTTGAAGTGGTAGTAGCCGTTGGCGTCCTGGATCGGGGCGGGTGCCAGGCCCGTGCCCACTGTCACCCCGCCGGCCACGATGTTCGGATAGGTCCCGGCGGACGAGCAGGCGGCTCCCCCGCTGCCTTGCAGCGTCGCGATAGCAGCCGCGTCGGTATTTGGATCAGGCGGCAGCAGCGTCGAAACTGGTGGCACCGGCAGCGGCGCCACGCCCGCCGCGCATGGGTTGCCGTTGATGGCGACATCGCCGGCCGACAGAAACTGGCTGACACCGGTGGTGCCGCATGCCGGCGTCACGTGGCCCGACACCTCTGCGCCGTCGGAGCAGATGGCGTTGCTCGAGCCGGTGTTCAGCCCGGCGGTGCATGCGCCGCCGCCGCCGACCCAGCCCTGGCCGTCGGTGTAGACCTGCACATTACCCACATCCGAATAGGTGCCTGAGGCGGCGTCGAAGCGCGTGTGCGAGTAGAAGGCGCAGCTGCCGCTGCGAGTGATCGCATTCTGCGCCACGATGCTGCCCGCAACGTTGACCTGCCCGCCGGTGCACGACAGGGTCGTGGCGGATATGGCCGGCACCGATCCCGCGAGCTGCTGGGCCACCGCCCGCCGGGTCACGGTGGTGTTGCTCGCGCCGAGCTCGCCGCCGAACGAGATCGGCAGGGTTAGCGTGAGGATCACCTCGACCTGCTGCTGGTGCGCGCGATATGGGTAGTTGTAGGTTGCGCTGAGTCCGCCGGCGAATGTGTCGGTGCCCTTGTACGGAGTGGCGCACGTGCCCGGCGTGATGCTCAAGGCGGCGGTGCGAGTCTTGCGCGTGGCGAGAAAGTTGTCCGCCTCGGTGATGACCGCGTTCGCCTTGGCGGCATTGCAGCTGATGCCGATCGTCAAGGCCGAGTCGAGGGCGGTCGCGTCCGCGAGCTCCTGCAGCTGATTCTTCTGCCAGACCACCGACCCCGCCAGCAGGATCAATGCCGCGGAGCCGATCAGCGCCAGCAGCGCGACGGCGACTATAACCATCACCTGGCCCGACTGCCTGCGCATCAGAACTCCATCCGCGCCACCGACTGCGAATCGAAGGTGATCGTCGAAGGCAGGCCGAGCAGGCCGGCGAGGACCGGTTGCCATTTCAGCTTGAGGTCGACCACCACCAGCTGATGACCTGACGTGCGCACGTACGCGCCGTTGGCCGCGGCACACGACGGGCAGCTCCACCTGGGATTCGGGCCGCCCGACGAATCGATCTCATAGATGAAGACGTAGACGGTGTTCGTGCTGGTTCCGCCGGCGAGCGCGATGGTGCCGGGCAGCTTGGGGTTGGCGTTCGCCGTGTACGTGCCGTCGCTCGCCGGCGCCGCGCTGATCGATGCGGAGTCGTGGTAGACCACCTGTACTCCCAGCGGGTCTAGGAGGTGGGCGCCGTTGACGATCGAGTTCAGTGAACACGGCGTCGCAAGCGCCGTGCAATCTGGCGGCAGCGAGTTGGAGCCGCTGTAGTAGTTGAGGGCAGCCTGCCTGGCCATGTCTCTTGACGCGCCGGACAGGAGAGAGTAGAGCAGCAGGCCGCGACCCATATCGACAGTGGCCCCGATGATGAGCAGCAAAACCGGCGCCACGAGAGCGAATTCCACGAGTGCCTGCGCCCGGCTGTGGCGCCTCACCAGGACGTCGTGGTCTTGCTCGAGCCCGAGATCGTGACGAGGCCGCCGAGCAGGTTCAGATCGTTGAACCCGTAGTAGACATAAACATCGACCTCGGACTGAGTCAGGGTGCTGACGCTGCCCGTGCAGTTGGCGCTGGCGCCGCAGTACACGACGACGACGACCTGGCCCCCTGCGGGCGCGGAGTAGTCGGTACCCGCAACAAATGGCGGAGCGTGGCCGACCTGGGTTGCGCAGCTGACGCTGGACGACACCGCCACGAGGTCGGCCTTGATAACGTCGCACATCGCCGCAATGCCCGGGCCGTTCGTCGTCGCCGTCTTGCCGGCGGCGGCGCGGGCGCCGTCTCGCGCGGCATCAGAGGTGGCCACGGCGTATGAGTAGCCCCGGCCCAGCTCGAGGACGCCCGCCACGAGCAGGATGAGGATCGGGAGGGCGATCGCGAACTCGACGAGTGCCTGCGCTGGGCTCCCCACCCTGTGGGGAGCTCCCCGCTGCGCAGCGCCGGGGTGAGGGGAATCCCGCCCGCTGTTACCCATCGAGCTTTAACTTCCCAACGATCAAGCGCGCCAGCTCGTTCGAACCGCGCGAGACCTGGGAAGAGGGATCTCGTTGCAGGACCAGGTTGCCCGCCAGCGTCGCATCCTCGGGCCGCGAGTCGTCGAAGTTGATCGTCAGCGACATCTTGTGGCCGAGGATGGACTCGACCGCATTTCGGTCAAGGGGCGCACCCGGCACGCGGTGATTGAGGACGAGCTCGAGCTTGTTGTCGGGCACGTTCATGATGTCGCGGAACACCGCCAGGGACCTCCGCGCGTCGGTCATCGCTGCGATCTCGGGCGGCACCACGACGACCAGTCGATCCGCGCGCTCGATCACCACGAGGCTCGCTTCCGCGAGAGAGGTGCCGAGGTCGGCCACGACCAAGCGATGCCACGCGGTCGTCACGTCGAGCGCCCGGCCGGTGAGGTCCGCCGTCATCAGGTCAACCTGCTCGGGGCGGAGAGTCCCAGGGAGGACTCCCAGTCCGGTCTTGTGGTAGACGATGGCGCCCCGCAGGTTCTTCTCGAAATCGGCCGGCGCGGCCTTGGACGCGCCCGCGATCGACCCCGTGGCGACGAGATCGGCGAACAGGGCGGCGTGCCCGAATGGCGCCGACAGGTCGATGAGCAACACCTGCTTCGGCATGCGGGCGGACAGCGCGGCCGCAGTGTTGACCGCCAGGGTGCTGACGCCGGAGCCGCCCTTGGCCGAGAAGAACGCGACGATCGGCGCCGACGTTCGCGAGGCGCTCTGCGCTTGGGTGGCGGCAGCCGCGGCGACTTGCTGTTCCCAGAGCTTGTCCAGGGTTATGGCTACGCGCTCGACGTCTTGGCCGATGCCCGCGAGCAGCCCGTCGCGATCGAGCGTGAGCAAGATCGAGTTCGAGAGGCCGCGGATGCTGGTCACATAGCGGTCACCGGTGCGGGGGGCGGGGAGGATGAGCAGGTCGCCGGGCGCCGGCCTGCGGGTGAGCAGGAGCTTGCCGGAAGAGTCCGTGATCGACTGCTCGGCCACCCCAGACGCCAGGAACATGACGACGTCGCCGCCGGTGCTGCCGAGCCTCAGCGTGTCGCCTGGGGCGAGGTTCACCGCCTGCATCCGCCGGGCCAGGGCGCGAAGCGCGCCGTCCGAGAGCTCTGCAAAAACCGACGACATTTCGAGGACGCGCACACGAAGCTGCAGGACGGACGGCTTGTCCGCCTCGAGCTCGCCGCTCGCAGCCACTAGTGGTCCTTCCTCCCCCGCCCCGGGTCCGTCGCGAACCTCGCGGGCGTTCAAAACGCCGATAATGTACCAACGTCCCCCCAGATCGACCCGCGCATCCCACCACAGGTTGAGCAACAAACCCCCTCCTGACGCTGATTCACGCCGGGTCACCCGGAAGGCGGGTACCTTCCGGCAGCAGGCTCCGCGATCACGCGTGGCGGCCAAGATCGACCGCGCTCTCGCCACCGCGCTCTCGGGCGATCCCCGCGTCTTGATCGATGCCAAGGCACCGGAGCTCCTGGCTGACGGCGCTCCTGTCGCCGATGTGATCACCGCCGCGATGGAGCGCGCGGGGATGGCGCTGGCGGCTCAATTGACCGTGACGCAAGCGTTTCGCCGGAGCGGCCTCGAGGCGGAGCTGCTCGATTCGCTGGTCAGCCCAGACGCCGCCATCCGCATCGCAGGCGCAAGGCTGTGCGGCGCGCTTCGGCTACCTGATGCGGTGCCTTGGCTGGCGGACATGCTGGACGACCCCGAGCCGGCGGTTCAGGAGGCCGCGGTTCGCGCTTTGGGCCGGGCGGGTGGCCGGCGGGTGGTCGATGCCCTCATGGCTCATGCCGACCGCCTCCCGATCTACCGGGTGGCAAAAGAGCTCGCTCAGGCGGCTTCCGACATCGATTTTGAGGCACTTCTGCGCGATGGCGGTAACGTCAAGACGACGGTTACGGTCCTCATGGCATGTGGATTGCGTGGAGATGCGCTGAGGACGCCCCTTCTCGTCAGAATGGCGCAGGACCGCATATGCGATACAGAGATCCGAGTGGCCGCATGCCGGGCGCTGGCGATGATCGGTGATCCCGCCGGAGCCGACGCCCTTCGCCTCCTAGGCTCCGACTCCGACCCCGCCGTTCAGAAAGCGGCGGTACGTGCGCGCATGCGCATCAGCGCCGCGATGAGGAAGCGGATCCGATGAAGCTTTCGGAGCGGTTCGACCGCCGCTACCAGCAGTCGCCGATGACCGCAACCGTGGCGCCGGCGCCTGCCACGGCTCCCCAGCAGGTCGTCAAACCGCCTACGACAGCGCCCCCGCTGGTGACCGAGGAAGTCCTCACGATTCCAATGGAGCTCGCAGATGCCGCGCCTTTGAGCCCCGCCATGGCGGCCGCGAAAGCCGAGATCCACGCCCAGCTCCTCGCCCATCACACGGCGCAGATCGACATCAACAACCGCGCCGGCATCCGTCGCCTGTTGTTGCAGCTGACCGAGGAGCACTTCCGTGCCAAGCCGCCGGCAGCGCTCGTAACGGCTGTCGACAAAGACCGCCTGGTCGAGATTCTCTTCGACGAGGTGATCGGGCTCGGCCCGCTCGAGAGCCTCTTGCGCGACCCCGATGTGAGCGAGGTCATGGTCAACCGGCCGGAGCAGATCTTCGTCGAGAGGCGAGGGAAGATCGAGCTGACCAACCTCGCATTCGAGGACGAACGCAGCCTGCGCCGCGTCATCGACCGCATCGTGTCGACGATCGGCCGGCGGGTCGACGAGTCAGAGCCGATGTGTGACGCACGGCTCAAGGACGGCTCCCGCGTCAACGTGGTCATCCCGCCGGTGGCGATTTACGGTCCATGCCTCACGATTCGAAAGTTCGGTCGCGAGGTCTTGAGCCCGGAGCAGATCGTCAGCACGGGCGGCGCGACGGCCGCGATCATGGGCTACCTCGACGCGGCAGTAAGGACGCGTTTGAACATTCTGGTCTCGGGTGGCACCGGCTCGGGAAAGACGACGCTCCTCAACGTGCTGTCCGGGTTCATCCCCGGCAATGAGCGAATCGTCACCTGCGAAGACGCCGCCGAGCTGCGGCTTCGGCAGGTGCATGTGATCAGCCTCGAGTCGAAGCCACAGAACGTCGAGGGCCGAGGCGCCATCTCCATCCGGGACCTGGTTCGCAACTGCCTTCGCATGCGCCCGGATCGAATCGTCGTCGGCGAATGTCGCGGACCGGAGGCGCTCGACATGCTGCAAGCCATGAACACCGGTCATGACGGGTCGATGAGCACGCTGCACGCCAACAACCCGCGGGACGCCACGAACCGCCTCGAGACACTTGTCCTCTTGGCCGGCGCAGAGTTGCCGTCAAGAGCCATCCGCACACAGATCGCGTCAGCGATCAACGTCATCGTGCAGACGGAACGGCTGCGCGGGGGCTCGCGCAAGGTCGTCAGCGTCGCCGAGGTGATGGGATTGAAAGACGGCGAGGTCGCGCTCCAGGAGCTGTTCGCGTTTCGGCAGGTCGGCGTTTCCGCTGATGGGCGCGCGGTCGGGTATCACACCGCGACCGGCGCACGGTCGGCGTACCTGCAGCACTTCCGGAGCAACGGGGTCGAGCTCGCCGAGGAGATGTTTGTGCCTGCGGCCCAACCCGACCCCGACCAGCTCTATTGATGGAAACGCGAGACGTGCAAGACAGCACTTCAGACACGAACCCGCCAGCATCCGCAATACCGATGCCGGGCGCCGCGCCCCCGCTTTCAACAGTTGGTCGCGAAGACCTGCTTGCTGATTTTGGTCATCAGCTTCGCAACGAGCTGAACGCCATCGTGATGGCGGCCAGCATGTTGTCGGCGATCGCGACGACCAGCGAGCAGCGCGAGCTTTCTTCAGTCGCCGAGAGCGGCGCCAATCGCGTCGCGAGGCTCCTCGACGACATCCTCGACGCCGCCGTGATTCAGAGCGGAGACTTCGAGCTGGCGCTTCACCCGTTCGATGTCCGCGCGAGCGTCGAGTCGTGCCTGGGCATGGTCGTTGAAGAAGCCGGGGCCAAGAGCATCGACCTGTCGTTTCGCGCCGAGCCCGACGTGCCCAGCGTCATCATCGGTGACTCGCGTCGGATCGAGCAGGTGATGCTGGCACTGCTCCACGGCAGCATCGAGCGCACTGAGCGCGGCGGAGTCGGCGTCGAGCTCAGCTGCCAGCAACGCGGTGATCTTCTCGAGCTCCACGTCCGAGTCCGCGACACCGGCCGCGGCGTGCCGGCTCGCATCCTTCGCGGCGGTCTGAGCGACGATGCTTCGCTGCCCGATCTGGATGAACCGGGCGATGCGCTGGCCATCGTCAGCCTGTCCATCTGCCGCCGGCTCGTGGAGATGATGGATGGCGAGCTGCGCGTCGACCAGGGTGGAGTCGAGGCGGGACCCGACGCCGGCACGACGTTCGACTTCACGATCCTCACTCAGGTGATGCATGCGCCCATCGCGATCGCGCAGCGAACGATGGAGGGCATGCGCGTGCTGGTCGTGGCTGCCGATCCCACCGAGCGGCGTGTGCTCGCGCTGCAGTCGGAGCTGTGGGGCGCGCCCGCTACTCCCGCGACAGTTGCGGAGGCCCTCGCCTTCGTGCAAGCTGGGCAGGAGTTCGACATCGCGATCGTCGAACACAGGCGCCCCACCATCGACGGTCTGGCGGTCTCAATCGCGCTTCGGTCTCAGCGCTCACCAGAACAGCTTCCGATCGTGCTCATCACGGCGGCGCTTCCCGGCGAGGAGGAAGCGGGTGCCGCGGACAGCGGGGTGGTGCAGGCGACCCTCACCAAGCCGGTGCCGCCGCACAAGCTGCACGATGTGATGGCGCAGGTCGGTGCGCACCAGGAAGTTGCGCCTGAGCCCCACCCGGTTGTGGCGCCAGGTGTGCTGAAGGTGTTGGTCGCCGAGGACAACCTTCTCAACCAGAACACGTTGCGCAGGCTTGTGACCAAGCTCGGGCACCACGTCGATGTGGTCACAAACGGGCGCGAGGCCGTGGCCGCGGTCGCTCGAGAGAGTTATGACGCGGTGCTCATGGACGTGCTGATGCCGGAGATGGACGGGCTCGAAGCGGCGGAGGCCATCGTCCGGCGCTGGCCGCGTGGCTCGCGGCCGCGGCTGGTCGCGCTCACGGCGATGTCAGCGCCGGGCGACCAGGAGAGGTGCTTGCGGGCAGGGTTCGACGATTACATGAGCAAGCCGGTCCATCTCGATGAGCTTTCAGAGTCGCTGACCGCGGCCGCCGGCTGGCGCGCGACGCCGAAGGGAATGTAGTCGGTCCCGGGCCCTACGGATTACCGAGTCGCCGGTCGAGCCGGTCGGACTGGTCTTCGCGAGCGGATTGTCGTGAGGCGCGGGCCTCCAGCAGCACGACGACGATGACGATCATGCCGCCCAGGACCATCAGCCCACCGAGCAGCTCGCCTTCGAGGGCGTGAGGCTGGACGATGATCTGGATCATCGCCGAGCCGAAAACCAGGATGTAGCTCAACCCGAGCAGCCGGACGCGAGGGGCAACGCCTTCGTCCTGGTCACCGCGCCACGGGCGCCTGCCGATGATCAGTAGATAGGCCCCCATCACCAGCGCGAGCGCGGCGAGGATCAAGGAAACGAGCTGCACGAGTGCTGTGAGATCGGCCGGCATTTGCGCCAGAGATACTAGCCGGGCGCGCTAGTGGTTTCGCCTACGTACATACAATCGGTACTCCAATGCCACGCTCCGAACCGATCAAGGCCGTGCGCGGCGTTCGCGACTTACTCCCGCGCGACCGACCTCTCTGGCGCGCCACCGAGCGGGCGGCGGCCGAGGTCGCGATGCGGTTCGGTTACCAGGAGATCGTGACCCCGATCATCGAGCACGTCGAGCTCATCGAACGCGTAGGTGAGGACACTGATGCCGTCTCCAAAGAGCTGTATCGATTCGAGGATCGCGGCGGCCGAAAGCTCGCCCTGCGGCCCGAGGCCACGGCTGGGGTCGTCCGTGCATATTTCGAAGGCGGCCTCAACCAAGGGCCACAGCCGCTGCGGCTCTATCTTGTCGGGCCGATGTTCCGATACGACCGACCGCAGAAGGGAAGGTATCGCCAGTTCTATCAGCTAGACGTGGAGGCCATCGGCTCAGCCAGCCCGGCGCTCGACGCCGAAGTGATCGAGATCGCAGCCGGATGGCTGCATGAGTCGGGGATCAGTGCGCTAGCGCTGCAGCTGAACTCTATCGGCGACGACGTCTGCAGGCCGGCGTATCTCGAGCGGTTGAAGGATTACTACAGGCCGCTCAAGGGGCGCCTGCACGCTGACTCGCAGCTTCGCCTTGAGCGGAATCCATTGCGACTACTCGATTCCAAGTTCGCCCAGGACCAACCTTTCAAGGTCGATGCTCCTCGCATCACCGACCACCTATGTGAGCCATGTGCCGATGCTTGGGCTCACGTGCGGAGGCTGATCGACGCAGCCGGCATCGAGTACGTCCACAACCCATATCTCGTGCGCGGCCTCGACTACTACACGCGCACGGTCTTCGAGTTCTATCCGGCGGGTGCGTCCGGGCAGCAGGACGCACTGGCGGCGGGCGGCCGCTACGACGGGCTCGCAGAGGCCGAGGGTTGGCCGTCGACTCCCGCGGTTGGGTTCGCGGGAGGCTTCGACCGAGTCGTCGACGTGATGGCCGCGAGTGGGGTGGAGGTTATTGCAGCGGCCGCCGCCGACGTCGTGGTGCTCGCGGACGGAGGCCAGGAGATCGCCGCCGCTGAAGTTGCACGCATCTGCCGGCGCGTTCGTTCGGTCGCCGTCGACTACGAGGCCAAGAGCCTGGCGGCCAAGATGCGGTCGGCAAACAAGCTGGGCGCTCGCTGGGTGGTGATGCTGAGCGCTGAAGAAGCGCCGCGGCGCGTGGCCCGGCTGCGCGACATGGCAAGCGGAGAACAGGCCGAGGTTTCATGGGACGAGGTCCCTGAGCGGTTGGCGTGAGCGGCTACACGGCTCCGCATTGCGGTTCGCTGCGCGCGAGTGACACTGGTCGCGAAGTCGACCTTTACGGCTGGGTCGCGCGGCGGCGCGACCATGGCGGCGTCACGTTCATAGACCTTCGCGACCGCTGGGGCATTGTGCAGGTCGTGATCAGGTCGATCGCGATGGTCCAAGCGGAATTGAGAAACGAGTTTGTAATTCGTGTCAAAGGCACGGTGGGCCTCCGACCGAGCGGTTCGGAGAACCCGAAGATCGCCACCGGAGCAGTTGAGGTCGTGGCGGATGAGTTGGAGATCATCTCGGAGGCAAAGACCCCACCCTTCGAAATCCAGGACGACGTCAACGCAGACGAGGCGACGAGGCTCAAGTATCGATATCTCGACCTGCGCCGGCCGTCTATGACGCAAATGCTCGAGCTTCGAAGTCGCGTCAACAAGATCATCCGCGACCACATGGACGCGCGCGACTTTGTCGAGGTGGAGACGCCGATCATGACTCGGAGCTCGCCATCAGGCGCGCGCGACTTCCTGGTCCCCTCACGCCTGGTGTCCAGCGCTACTACCAGATAGCGCGTTGTTTCCGAGACGAGAACCTGCGCGCTGACCGTCAGCCCGAGTTCACGCAGCTCGACCTGGAGATGTCGTTCTGCGACGAGGAGGACGTGTTCGCTCTGATCGAGGGTCTATTCGCCGAGCTCTGGGACAAAGTGCTTGGCGTGAAGCTTCAGCTGCCTTTTCCCCGACTGGACATCAAAGACTCGTTCCTGCGCTACGGCTCCGATAAGCCAGACCTCCGTTACGAGCTGGAGATCGTGGACCTCGGCGCGGCTCTCGGCGGCACGAAAGTCGAGGTCTTCCGCAAGGTCCTCGCAGCGGGCGGGGTCGTGCGTGCTCTTGCAGTGCCAGGTGGAAAGGGCATGGCGAGGCGTGAGCTAGACGAGCTGGTCACGGTCGCGAAAGGCGCAGGCGGACAAGGTCTTGCGTGGACGCCGGGAGGCGCGCTCGACAAGTTCATCAGCGAAGAGGAGAGCAAGGAGATCGCGAGGCTCACCGGTGCGGGCCCAGACGACCTGGTCCTCATCGCGGCCGATCGTCGCCGCAAGGCGGAAACCGTGATGGGCCTGATCCGGCACGAGGTCGCGCGGCGCCGGAAACTGATCCGCGAGGGCGAATGGAAGTTTCTGTGGATCAACCCGACATACCTATTTGAAGAGGACGACCAAGGCAGGCTTACGTATGCCCATCACCCGTTCACGCGGCCGTTCGACGAGGACATGACCTTCGTAGCGGAGCGGCCCTATGACGTCCGGGCGCATGCCTACGACATCGTGTGCAACGGCTACGAGCTCGGTGGAGGAAGCCTTCGGATCTACGACCCGGCGATGCAGGAGCGAGTCTTCCAGCTGCTCGGCATGCCGCTCGATCTGATTCGCGCCCGGTTCGGCACTCTGCTCGAGGCGTTCACCTACGGAGTGCCTCCTCATGGTGGAATCGCACCGGGCATCGACCGCATCGTGATGATGCTTGGCGGTACCGACAACATCCGCGATGTGATCGCGTTCCCGAAGACGCAGTCGATGTCGGACCTGATGCTCGGCGCGCCCTCTGAGGTGGACCAGTCGCAGCTCGAGGAGCTGCACATCAAGGTCGTCACGACCGAGAAATCCGACCGGTAGTATGGGTCTGCTTCCAAAGGGGCGCGGCCAGTGCCTCCCGCGACTTCGTCGCGGGACCCCAGAGGACGCTTTACTTACCTAGTCCGTCGCTTCGTAGAATGACAACGCTTCCAACGGGGCGCGTGCGCGTGCTGGCTGCCCAACAGACGGAGATTAGGGACCCCGGAGTCCGGATAGCCGACCACAAGCCCGCTCAGACGGGACTTGGAAAGCCAAGGCAGGGGACCCACCTGAGCTCGCTCAGGACAACCCACCGCCGCGTCCCGGAGGGAGCCTTTTGCCGCCGGTTCTGAACCTGGTGCCGCCTGGGCTGGTCGTGGCCGTGCTCGGCGTGCTGATCGTGTCCCAACTCTTCTACGCATTCCTGCGCTATCGCCGCCGAGCCTATGTTCCGATCCTTGTCATGACCGCCCTTGGCTTCGGCCTGGGCCAGTTCTGGGATTACCTCGGCCTTCCATCGGCTCGCCTTGGCCAGGCCAATGTGTTGCCGGCCGTCGTGTTCGCGCTGCTGCTGCAGCCGCTCGCTCGTTTCGTGCCTCGCCTGCAGCGCCAGCAGCAGGAACCAAAAGCGCCTGCGGCCGGCGGGCAGCCGCGCAACTAATCGCCGCGTGTAGGCCGGATTTATTCCGGCCGGCCCGAGCGTGGAGAGCACCGCCTTGCGTTGTGTGGAGCAGACTTTTAGCCAATCCAAACCTCCTCGGAGGTAGAGCAGCCGCGCGCGCAGCGCCCGGCGATGAGACGGAACCGACCGGGTTCCGTCTCATATAACCTTGCCAGTGTTTGCCGTCCGTACATAGAGGGTATTTGCAACAGTGACTCCACAGAGCTTCATGTGGTTGGCGTTTGGGATCGCCGCCCTGCTGGTGGCGGTTGCCCTCGCCGCACTCTTACTGCGGCTGCGCCGAACCCTGGGCGCAGTGGAGGAATTGCTGGAGACGACGAACGAAGAGATGAAAGAGACTTTGCCCGAGGTGCGACAGACGATCGGCAACGTCAATGACATCACCGCGGGCGTCAACGTAGGGCTTCGCACAGGCGGTCGAGGCGCGGCCGCTGTCGGCCGCGGCATCAAAGCTGCCGTGTACGGCGTGAGGGTTGCGGGTCGGAGTCTATTTCGCCAGGTTTTAGGAGGTTAGCTGTGGCTGACGAAGGAAACGGCGGAGGCGGCGCATTCGGCTGGTTCATCCTGGGCGGTCTGATCGGTCTGATCGCCGGCGCATACATCGCATCTGGTCCCGGTCGCGGCCAGGTCGACAACTTGAGAAGCAAGACGATCGAGCTCTCAGGCAGCGAACCTGTGCAGCGGGCGCGGGAAGCCGCGCAGAAGGCGCGCCAGATGGTGAGCGACCCCGACCACCCGGTCGGGAAAGCGATCCAGGACGGCGTCGCGGCGGCCAAGCGGAAGCGCGAAGAGCTCGAGGCGGCGGCGGCTCGAAAGATGCAGCGGACCACCAACGGCGAGGAAGGAACCGAGTAACCGTGAAGCGCGACCTCGCGGAGTTGAAGATCCCGGCGTCAGCCGCGTTCATACCCGTCGCCAAGCGGGTGGCGGTGACGCTGGGGGGTCAGCTCGGGCTCAGCCTCGTCGACCTCGATGAGCTTTCGATTGCGCTCACGCAGGCGTGCGACAGCGCGATCGAGGCTGCGCGCAACATGGACGCCCCGGCCGACCTGAAGCTGAATTACTTCGCGACCAACCGCGCGCTCGTCGTCGACGTCGATCTCATCACGAATGAAGGCCATCTCAAAGTGCCCGTAGCCATGCCGGATGCCGAGGCGCAGGCCGAGCTCCAGCGCCTCGCCTACGAGATGATCCGCTGCTTCGTCGACGACTTCCGGCCGGAGGTCGAGCCGCGAACCGGTCACGTGCGCTTCCGCATGGTCAAGTACCTGGCGTCCTGACCCGCGCACACTAGAGACTGACCCAATGGCTGCCAAGCAGCGGCCGCCGCGCGAGGAGCTGCGGGCGCTCCACCGTCGCTACAAGGAGACAACGGACCCCGCAGAACGCGATCGTATTCGCGCGCAGCTCGTTGACGCCTATCGAGACTTCGTTTACTTCCTGGCACGCAAGTTTCAGAACCGTGGCGAGCCGCTGGACGACATCGTCCAGGTCGGCTATCTCGGGCTGATCAAGGCCATCGATCGCTTCGACCCCGACCTGGGCTACGAGTTCACGACCTTCGCGACGCTGACCGTGGCGGGCGAGATCAAGCGCCATTTCCGCGACAAGGGCACAGCCATCCGGTTTCCGCGCCGCCTGCAGGAGCTCCACCAGTCGGTGGTCCGGGTCAACGAGCAGATGAAGAATGAGCTCGGCCGAGAGCCAACTGTTGGGGAGCTGGCCGACAGACTTGGGGTCACGCCTGACGACGTCACGGAGGCGATGGAGATCGGGCCCGCATACTCGCCGCTGTCGCTCGACCAGCCGATCGGCTCGAGCGATGGACAGGACCAGCGTTCCATCGCAGACCAGATAGGCAGCGAAGATCCGGAGATCGACCGCGTTGAGATGCGCGACGTCCTGAACCGCGCGATGGAGCACCTCACCCCGCGCGAGCGGGCGATCATGGCCATGCGCTTCTACGAGCAGATGTCACAGTCGGAGATCGCGCGCCGGTTGGGCATCAGCCAGATGCACGTCTCGCGTCTGCAGCGCGCGGCCCTCGAGCAGCTGCGGAAATACGTGCCTCAAGAGTCGGCTTCGTAGTTGCTCATAGAGTCGCGAGCGCCGGCGGACCCGCTCGTCCTTTTTCGGCGCTGGTACCGCGACGCGGACCGCAAGGGCGCGCTCCAGCCCGACGCGATTGCGCTGGCGACCGCGGATGCGCGCGGAGCGCCGTCCGTGCGCATGGTGCTCTTCAAAGGCCTCGAGGCCGGAAGGTTTCTCTTCTATTCGAACTACGAGAGCCGCAAGGGTCGCGATCTCGCGGCGAACAATCGCGCCGCGCTCGTCTTCTACTGGTCGTTGACCCGCCACCAGGTGAGGGTCTCGGGGAGGGTGAGCAGGCTCTCCCGCGCGGACTCGACCGCTTATTTCCACTCACGGCCGAGGGGAGCGCAGCTCTCGGCGCTGGCCTCGCGACAGAGCCGGGTCGTGCCCTCGCGCACAGTGCTCGAGAGGGCGGTGGCTAAGCTCGACCGGCGATACTCGCAAACAGTGCCGTTGCCGGCGGATTGGGGCGGCTACGGGATGAGGCCAGACTGGATCGAGTTCTGGGAAAACCGAGCCGATCGCCTGCACGACCGCCTCCGGTACGTCCGCCAGAGGGAAGACGGTTGGCGGATCGAACGCTTGGCCCCCTGAGTTGCGCTGTCCCTATCGCAGAAGGACTGGGAAGAAGGAGTTGGGGTTGGGATTGGTGGATTTCAGGCGCGTTTTGAGGTTTTTGGCGTGTTAACGAGTCATGCCCGGCAGGCACCACCGAGGATGAAAATTAGCCTGCGTCGGGTGGTCGATTGCTCGTATACGTCTTGGGTCCGGAGACCGATTGTTAACGTGAGCTGGCGACCTCTTTGGCACCAACGAATGTCGCCCCGCCGGGCGGGAGCACGCAGGGGAAACTCTTCACTGGTGTAGGCCGCCGACCACTCGACAGCCATTCGGTGGAGGTGCAGGGTGAGAGCGATCTACGAAAGGTGCTGTGGACTGGACGTCCACAAAAAGACGGCTGTGGCTTGTCGACTTACGCCCGACGGCAGCCAGACACGGACCTTCGGGACCATGACCGACGACCTGATGCAGCTTCGGAAGTGGCTGCTGGAGGCCGGGGTGACTCATGTCGCCATGGAGTCGACCGGCGTCTACTGGAAGCCGGTTTTCAATCTGCTCGAGGACCACGGCATGGAACTTCTGGTGGTCAACGCTCGGCACGTGAAGGCGGTGCCCGGGCGGAAGACGGATGTCAAAGACGCCGAGTGGCTGGCAGAGCTGTTGCAGCACGGGCTGCTCAAGGCCAGTTTCATTCCTGACCGCGAGAGTCGCGAGCGACGCGAATTGGTGCGTTATCGCCGCACGCTGGTTGAGCAGCGCGCCCACCTCGTCCAGCGCATCCAGAAGCTGCTCGAAGGTGCCAACATCAAGCTCGGCGACGTCGCCAGCGATGTGATGGGAGTCTCTGGCCGAGCCATGCTCCAAGCTCTTGCCGACGGCGTTGATGACCCCGCCGCAGTGGCGGGCATGGCCAAGGCAGCGCTCCGTAACAAGCTCCCCGAGCTAGAGCGCGCGCTCACTGGCTCGGTGCGCCCCCACCAACGTTTTCTTCTCCGAAGCCAGTTCCGGCTGCTCGCGTCGATCGAAGCCGAGATTGCCACGTTGGACCAGGAGGTCGCTGAGCGCATGCACCCTTTCCAGGTGGCTCTCGAGCGCCTAGATGAGATCCCCGGCATTGGCCGCCGAGCAGCGGAACAGATCCTGGTCGAAACCGGCACCGACATGAGCAGGTTTCCTACCGCAGGCCATTTCGCCTCCTGGGCTCGTGTCTGCCCGGGCAACAACGAGTCGGCTGGAAAGCGTCAGCACGCCTCCATCGGAGGTGGCAACCGCTGGTTGCGCAGCGCTCTGCTGGAAGCCGCCTGGACCGTCAGCCACTCCCGCAAGCAGACCTTCTTCACCGCTCGCTACCGACGCATCGCCGCACGGCGCGGCAAGAAGCGGGCGGCCATTGCGACTGCGCACTCTCTGCTCATCGCCGTCTACCACGTGCTCAGAGACGGAGTCGTGTTTCAGGACCTCGGCCCAAGCTACTTCGAGCGACGCAACCAAGACGCCATCGTCCGCCGCTCCCTCCACCGGCTCGAGGCTCTCGGCTATAAGGTCAGGATCGAAGCCATGACCGCTTGACAACGGTTAATTTTCAGGGGAACGTATTGAACTCCAAACAGATGTTTGGTATACTGATGTCGTGCAGGGGGAAGGGGGCACACCCCTCTCGAAACTAGCGGCGGCGGTGCGTGAGTTTCGGGCTCGCGACAAGCATGTAGATCTGGAAGAGTTTCGTGTCGTCATTGATGAACTCGAGGGTGAGTTCTCTCTTGAGGCGCGACAGGCGCAGAGAGCCGGCGATCACCTGGTTGGCAGCAACATCACCGCCTCTTCCTGGATCGCCCGAACCTGCAGCATGTCGGTGACCTCAGCCGCCGACCGACTCTGCGTCGGCGAACAGCTGCAGTCTCTGACCAAGGTCGCTGCGGCTTTGAGCTCGGGCGAGATCGGCTATCAGTCGGCCTCCGTCCTCTGCCACCTGCGCGACCAGCTCGGCGAGAAGCGAGATCTCTTCGACGAAGAGGAGATGCTCGACTACGCGCGCCGGTTCTCGGTCTTTCACCTCCGCATGCT